>ENA-ORMS01000041-ORMS01000041.1-human-gut-metagenome-genome-assembly--contig:-NODE-41-length-141049-cov-33.158496_pt1 | contig 141049 bp, 189 predicted proteins | sample MGYA00242104_ERZ508997 | MGnify/ENA primary metagenome ERZ508997 (study PRJEB26280, sample SAMEA2338704) | human gut metagenome | biome: human gut; feature: human-associated habitat; material...
GTATTTCCTATTTTTATTTTTCAATTTGCTGTGACATATCTATTTTAAATCTACAATAATATTATCCATTATTTCTTTACTTACTTTTTCTAAGACTTCTTTTTCTGGTTTATTGGTTTTATATTCACTAAAATCTAATGGTTTACCATAATATATAGTTACTTTGTGAAAAAGTTTCATCTCTCCCGAAATATTTACTGGTATTACTGGTACCCCAGTTCTCAACGTCATAAATGCTGCTCCATTTTGAGCTCTACCGTTTTTTGCCATTCCTTTTCTTGTTCCTTCTGGAAATAGCATTAGTATCTCACCATCTTTTAAAACTTTTAAAGAATGCTTCATAGAATCTAAATCCATTTTTCCTCTTTTAACAGGAAATACTAAGCACTTTTCACCTAACCAATATATAAATTTATTTTTGAATAGTTCTTCTTTTGCCATAACATGCATTCTTCTTTTAGTTGAGGAAACTAGAATTGGTGCATCCCAGTTAGATTGATGGTTTGCACACATAATATATGCTCCTTCTTTTGGAACATTTTCCTTTCCTACTAATTTTACTCTAAATACAATTACTGAAAATATATGTACTAAAAATACAATTACACTTCTAAGCATTTTAAATTCTCCTTTATTTTAAATATTCATTTACAAATTTACATTCTTTATACTCTAAGTCATTCTTTGCTATGTTTATTAGCTCATCTACCATTTCTTTGGTATATTTACTATTTTTCTTTTCATAAAATTTCTTTAATGGTTTTTGCATATCCATCATAACCTTTGTTGCTTTGTTTACATTTTGTTCCTGTAATAGTTTATTCATTTTCTGAATTTGATTTTCATATATAATTTTTCCAACCTTAGTATTTTTAATTTGTTCTAAAGTATTGTCTTCAGAAATATCCTCTAATTTTATATATCTATCAGGAATTTTTTGTCCGAGCAATTTTTCAAAATCTTCATCTGTAACATTTTGAACTTTTCCGCTTCTATATACATCTGGAAAATCCTCTTCTGGCTTTTTATCTTTTGAATCAATATTTATCTTACATTCTAATTCAATGCTTTCACAAGATTTTCCTACTAATATTTTATATTCTCCTGACTCTATTTCCCACTTTTTATTTTGTACATTATAATACTGAAAAGCAGAATCGTCTAAAGTAATATTTACTTTTTTTTCTTCATTTGGTTCTAGTTCAACTTTTTCAAAACCTTTTAGTTCTTTTAAAGGTTTAAAAACAGTCGGATTACATTGTGACACATAAACTTGAGCAATTTCTTTTCCTTTTACTTTCCCAGTATTTTTTATTCTAAATGATACAATATTATTTTCTATATTTAAATTTGAATACTCAAAAGTTGTATAGCTAAGTCCATATCCAAATGGATATAGCACTTTAATGTTATTCTTATCATAATATCTGTAACCAACATATATAACTTCTTTATACTCTACACTTATTTCTGTACCTGGGAAATTGTTAAAACATGGTGTATCTTCTAGCTTTATAGGATAAGTTTCTGCAAGCTTTCCACTTGGATTTACTTTACCTAAAATACAGTTAACCATCGCTTTAGCTCCTGATTCTCCACCTAAATATCCTGTTATAATAGCTTTTGCTTTATCTTTCCACTCCATTGTTATTGGTGCTCCATTTGATAAAACTACTATAATATTTTTGTTTACATTATATATACTTTCAATTAATTTAATTTGATTTTTAGGAATTTCTAAATTATTTCTATCCATTCCTTCAGATTCATAATTTTCTGTTAAACCTAAAAATAATATAACTACATTTTTGTTTTTTGCAACTTCTACAGCTTGATTAATTAACTCTTTATCATCATCTGATTCAATTCTGTTATACCCTTTAGCATAATCAACTTCTATTCCATTTTGTATAAAGCAATCATAAGCATTTTCAACTTTATATGGATTTATTGTTGAACTACCTGCTCCTTGATATCTAGGATTTTTAGCCATATCTCCTATAAGTGCTATTTTTCTTTTATTTATTGGTAATATGTTATTTTCATTTTTTAGTAGCACTATTGATTCCTGTGCTAATTCCATTGCAATCTTATGATGCTCTTCTTTACTGTAGCTATGTTCTACTTTTTCACACTTAAATGCAATATTCAAAATTCTATCTACAATTTCATCTAAATATTCTTCACTTACTTTTCCATCTTTAACTGCTTGTACTATTTCTTCTTTTCCATTACCTCTACCACCAGGCATTTCTAATTCATTACCAGCAATTAAACCTTTTACTCTGTCGTTTTCAGCTCCCCAATCTGTAATAACTATTCCTTCAAAGTTCCATTCTTTTTTTAAAATATTTAATAATACTTCATTTTCAGTACAATATTCACCATTTAATTTGTTATATGCACTCATAACAGACCAAGGATTTGCTTCTTTTACAATCATTTCAAATGCTTTTAAATATATTTCTCTTAGAGTTCTTTCGTCTACCACTACATTTACTGTTCTTCTTCTATTTTCTTGATTATTTACAGCAAAGTGTTTTACACATGCTCCTACATTATTACTTTGTAAGCCTTTTACATATTGTGTAGCCATTATTCCTGTTAAATATGGATCTTCTGAAAAATACTCAAAATTTCTACCTCCAAGCGGAGACCTTTTTATATTTACTCCTGGTCCTAATACTATATTTACATTTTCACTTTTTGCTTCTTCTCCAATAGCTTTGCCCAGTTTATATGCAACGTCTCTGTCCCAACTATTTGCTATTGTTGCAGATGACGGGAAGCATGTTGCAACTTCGCTTTTATTTACACCTAAGTTATCTCCTTTTTCCTTTTGAACTCTAAGTCCATGTGGTCCATCAGACATTTTTATAGATGGTATACCTAATCTTTCTATATTCTCACTGTTCCAATAGTCTTTTCCTACACATAAACTAGCTTTTTCTTCTAGTGTCATTTTATTAATTATATTTTCATACTTCATATCTTTTTACCTCATGACTTTTATATAATATATTATGATTTTTAGTTTTTCCTTTTTTCGCTTTGTATAATTTTATAAAAATTTTAGGCTGTTTCATAAGATAGCCTAATATTCTCATTTTTATATTTTTACTTTTTAGTAGTATAGAATATAATTTTTTTGTTTTTATTTCGTTTGTTATATATGATATTTCTTCTTTACTAGTACCATATTCAATTGTATTTTTTAATATTGATAATGTTATTTTCTCTACTCTGTTTATTAAAAATTTATAACTTTTTTTTTCTTTTATTTCCTCTGCAAATTTTTGAAGGTTATTAATAATTATAAAATAGCTTTCATACCATTTGCTATTTGACACAGACGTAGTAATACTATTATTTCTTCTTCTATACATATATAAAGAAATATCTATATATTGTACTCTTTTAGCATTTATGATTGCTCTTGGTGAAAATTCCTCATCTTCAAATTCTATATTTGGTGTAAAGTAACAGTTATTAAATACTAATTCTCTATTATAAATTCTACACCAAGCAGTTGGTAAGTACTCTTTTTTATAACATTGTTCTGCAAAATACTCGTCGCCACTCAAAACTTCTGTTGATTTTTTATTCTTATATTTTTCATCTAATTCTATTTTAAATTTAGTCTCATACTTTTCTTCTATTCTTCCTTCAATAATGTCCAAATCATTTTTTTCTGCTTGTTCTATTAATTGTTTTAGTCCACCTTTTATTAGCATATCATCGCTATCTAAAAAACATATATATTTTCCTTTAGCATTTTTAATTCCTGTATTTCTGGCCTCACTTAATCCTTTATTTTCATTATGCTCTATAATTTTTAAATTAGTTATATTATTTATGCTTACAAACTTTCTTACTTTTTCTATACTTTTGTCATTTCCTTTATCATCTATGCATAATACTTCAAAATCTGCTAATTCTTGATTATATATTGAATTTAAGCATTCTTCAATATATTGTTCAACATTATAAATTGGTACAATAATACTTACTTTCATATAAATTCCTCATATTTCTATTTTGTAATTATTATATAATATATTAATTCAATTTTCAATTTATGGTTGACTTTTTTTAGTATACATAATATAATATTAAAAAATTAGTTATATACTACATTATATTAAATAAACGGAGGATTTATATCATGATGTTTAGTTTTGTTGTTCCGGCATATAATGCTGAAAGGTCCATCCGGAGCTGTCTAGATAGCATTCTGGTCCAGACCTTTAGTGACTTCGAAATTGTTGTAATCAACGATGGATCTACTGACAGCACCTTATCAATTCTGAGAAAATATCTTAGGAAAACTAAAAAGCTCCGTGTTTACAGCTTTGAGAATTCTGGCGTGTCAATCACTCGCCAGAGGGGAATTAACCTTTCGAATGGTGAATACATCATTCTGGTAGATTCGGATGACACTGTCAACCCCAATCTGCTCGAAAATTTGTATTCTAGTATTCAGAGGTATAATAATCCTGATATTATTCGTTATCAAGCAAAATTATTGAACGATTCTGATTATAAAGATCATAATCGCTACAACTTTTTTGATGATAACAAAGTTGTACTTTCCGGGCTTGACGCACTTAAGGAATGGTCTATTCCTGGCAAAAAATATGCTGTTTATTGGCTTTTTGCCTTTAAGCGCACCGTATTTTCCAATGTACTTTTTTTCCCAGATTTGAAGTGCCATGAAGATATTGCCTTGATTCCACTCTTGGTGGCAGCTTCGAAAAGCGTTGTAACTCTGAGCTACATTGGGTATAATTATACCTGTAATAACCCGGGTAGCATCACAAATACCAAAAACAAAGAGGCTGAAAGATCTCGTGCAAAAGATTTCGTAAAAGCATATAACTATGCAACTCGAAACTTTGCTAGACTCTGTAATGTTTCTACTTTGGACTATGAGTTTTTTGTCAGTGATTTCGACAGACGTCTTCTTGACAAATATAATTCATTATCCAAAGATCTGCAAGAAGAACTTGCGGAGTTGTTTGGTATTGAATAACCCCAGAGTGCTCTATAGGCACTCTGGGGTTATTTTAATTATAATCGATTATTTTTTAATACTTTTTCCATTAATGCATCTTGTAAAGTTTTTGAAAAATTAATATTTAATTTTTCAGCTCTCTCATTTAGCCAAAATGGTATTGTTAAATTTTTCTTTACAGATTTTCTACTTCCATATTTTTGACTATATGCTCCTAAATCAAGTAATAATAATGTTACAAATCCGTTTTCATTTTCTAATTTTATATCTTTTATATTACTTGCCTTAGGTATTTCCTCATTATTTTCTACAGATGTCAGTAACCAACCTAATGCTGCATCTTCTGCCATTTGAATTGCTTCTTCAATTGTATCACCTTGTGTACAACACCCCAATAAATCTGGAAATTGTACACTAAATCCACCATCATCTTCTTTATAAAAACATGCAGGATAAACTATTTTCATCAACCTTCCTCCTTAATACCAGCTTGTTTTAATATTGCATTTAAAGTTCCTTTCTTTACATCTCCTCTATGTTTTGGTATTGTTACTTTTCCGTGGTTTTATTCTATGCTTATATTGTATATGAGAGCCAACAGAATCATAGTAATACCATCCATCTCTTTTTAGCATCTTTTCTAATTCAACAAATGTCATATTTTTCCTTTCTAAATAATAACACGTACAATGCGTATTGTCAATATTTTATTTTTAATTTGTATATTGGGGAAATTTTTAAGATTTAAAATTAAAATGATTTAAATTATCGTTCAAAATAACATAATTAAATTTTCTTACACTTTCCAGTGCATTGCGTCTTATTTACTTGAAAGTGTAAGTATTGTTAAAAAACTATTGGTTTCTTTCCTTCTCTAGTGGAACTACTTTCAATGTATAGCCCATAGAATATAACATTTTCATTAATGTACTAACCATTGGAGAGTTAGTTCCATTTTCTATTCTAGCTATTGCAGGTTGTTTTATACCACTTATATCACTTAACTGTTGTTGAGTGAGATTTTTTTCTTTTCTTGCTTTAATAACAGCTTGAATGATTTCTTCTTCTACTCTAATCTCTTCTTCTTGTTCCTTAGTAAGTTTTAAATTTTCTCTTACTTCTTTCCAAGTTAAATCTTTCTTAATCATTTAAATCATTCCTTTCCTTGTATTCCTTTAGTAATCTCTTTGCTTTTTCAATTTCCCTCTGTGGTGTTTTCTGAGTTTGTTTCATAAAATAGTTTAATAATATAAATGTATCTTTATTAATACATGACAAAAATATTCTATCTCTTAAAGGCCTTAGTTCCCATATATCTGATTCAAGATATTTAATATATGGCTCACCTAGTTTCAGTCCATTTTCAGATAGCTGATCTATATATGCAACAATTTTATTTAGTTTTATTCGTTTATTCTTATTTTTGCTCTATCTTTGTAATTCATTAATATAATTTTCTAATTCACTTATTTCTTTTTCATTTTTGTAAAAAATAATTTTATACATTTAGTCTACCTTTCACATTGCACAATTTTATTATAACATATTTGTTATAATAATGTCAATTATATTTAGATTTTAATATAGGAAATTTTTAAGATTTAAAATTAAAATGATTTAAATTATAGCTATATAATATAACTATTAATAAGTATCGTCAAGAAAAATCGTTCGACATAATTTTACAAAAAGTAAAAGAGAAATGCCTTAACATTTCTCTTCAATTTTTTTATCACTCTTTAATGCTCTATATATTGAAATTATTATCAAAACAGCTAATATTCCTGTTAGAACTCCTAAACTATCTATTCCAACATCTACTATGCTTGGACCTCTGCCTGGCACAAAACTTTGGTGAAACTCGTCTGATGCTGCATATAGAACTCCAACTAGCATACTTATAATCCACTTTTTGTACAGTCTAATATCAAAGGTACTCATAAATGCCATTATCCATACACCAACTAATGCATATATAGAAAAATGTGCTAATTTTCTAATTATTGGATTACCATGTTCTACCATCTTTATTTTTATTTCTTCACTTAGTCCTTTAGTATATGGAAAAACATCTATTATCTTTCTTAGTACTCCATTACTTATGTCATCAGACTCTTCTGCTATTTGTGAAGAAAATTTAAAAATAGTTGCAAATGTAGTTAATAATAGTAGCATAAATATAGTTCTTATAATTATTATTTTCATATTGATTATTCACCTAAAACTTTATCTATTTTATCTTTAGCATCATTTACAGATGTAGATGATGGTACCATTACATATAAAGGTGTACTACCCATTGAGTATGTTGATGAACTTGCTCCTGTACCAGTAAGTGAATTTGTTTTTACAGACCAAGATGACATATTATTTATTTGATCTTTTACTAATTTGCTAATATCTTCTTGTTCAATATTTGTTTGGAAGCTGCCTTTTAGTGCATCTAAAATATCTGTATACTTTGTTAATAATGTTGTACTATTTAATACTTTTTTTATAACGGCTTCAATAACAGCTTGTTGATTTTTTACTCTTTGATTATCTCCTGAATTAAATGCATATCTATCCCTACTAAATTCAAGTGCTTGACTTCCATTTAAATGATTATACCCTTTTTTATATGAATACGTATAAGAGCTAAAATCATAATCTGAATATACATCTATTCCATCTAGTTTATCCACTAGCTTAATTACTGTTGTAAAATTGACTCTTACATAATAGTTTATCTCAGTATCTAATAGGTCTTCTACTGTTTTTACCGTTTCATTTATACCATATATTCCAGAATGTGTTAACTTATCTTTAGCTCCATAACTATGAAGAGTTACATAATAGTCTCTAGGAATCGATGTCAATAATACTTCGTGTGTATCTGTATTTACTGTCATTAATATATTAGCATCACTTCTTGATACATTACTTATATTTCCTGATGTATCTATTCCACTTATAAATACATTAAATTTCCCGCTTTTAATACTATATTTAGAACCTGTTTCTTCTATTTTTGTACTTGTCTGAATTTCATGTTTTATAGTATAAAGTATTTTGGTGCTTTCTTTGAAATTTTCTATTTCATCTCCTAACATACTATATTGTGTAGCACTAGTTAATATTACGTCAATATCCTTATTAACCAGCTTATTTCCTAAATCCAATAGACTCTCCTGATTCACTACTGTAACACTTACTTTTTTAGTTAACTCAGATTTCACGTCGTCTGCCACTTGGAAAAAATGCACATTTTTATCATTTACCTCTTCAATTCTAGTATACAAACTATCTGTTCTAACAACTAAATAATATTCATCAGTCTCTTTTGCTTCTTGAAATACATCTCCTAAAAAACTAATAGTTGCTAAAGCATAGTTTGTTACATAAATATATATTCCAGAAATGAATAAAATTATTATAAGGCTTATAACTGTAAGTTTGTATGTTCTGTGCTTTTTTAAGACCCCTATTACCATTGCAAGTGTAAAAAATATTTCTGCAATTGTAAATATAGCAATTACCCAACCAGGTAACAAATTCATTTTTAATATTGAAATGTAGAATATTATTGTAATTACAACATAAATAAATGCAACTAATTTAAGCAATGTGTCTACAACTTTATTACTCTTCTTTCCTTTTTTATTTGTCGTTTTTTCCGTTTTCATTCTCTTTCCTTGTGACATTTATTTTCCTCCTTATTTTTATTATTATTATTCGAATTTATCATATTTTTTAACTTGATAATAATCTGATTCAGAATATTATTAAAGAATTCGTCTCTAAGTATAAATAGATTTAATAAATATATTACAACTCCTATACTAACTTGAATAAATAAACAAACAATTCCATTTTGTAATATTGGTTTTATTATTATACAAACGGCAAACATAAAAGTAGCAGATATCATATATTTAGGAGCCTTCTTTACTATTTTTTTTACACTAATTACATTTCGTGCAAAATATAATTGTACAACTGCAACAATTAGTTCAGCTATAACAGTAGCTATTGTTGCCCCTATAGATTGGTATTTTCTTATCAACATAAAATTAGTAATTACATTTATAATTGCTCCAGCAAAAACAGAGATTGTATATTCTTTTTGCTTTTTTGTTGGCAATAAATACTGTGTCCCAAGTATATTACTAATCCCCATAAACAAGATAATACATGACATAATATTTATTAATATTTCGACCTTTTCATATCCATTTCCAAAAAAGATTGGAACAAAACTGTCGGAGACAGCAATAATTCCAAAAATCATTGGCATTCCAATAAAAAACAAAAAGTTAAATGACTTTTCAATATATTGCTGTATGTTTTCTTTCTTTCCTTCTGCATATATTTTAGAAATTCTTGGTAACATTACAATTCCTAAAGATGTTATCACTGTTAATAATATATTTATTATTTTTTGTGCTTGTTCATAATATCCAACCTCTCTAATATCTGGAACTAAATATCCAATCATTGCTTTATCTAAGACTGAATATATTTGTGTTGCAATTTGTGGTATAAACAAAATAATAATTGGCTTTATATGTTGTTTTAAATTTATGTCTTTAAAACTATCTTTCTTTATATATTTTGGCAAATAAATCCATAATATAAAATTTGCAAAAAATGTGGATAATACATAAATTAATATGTATTTCCATAAATCATCTGGAGTCTTTATAAAAATAAATATCAAAATAAGTGTAACAACTTTTATTACAACATTTCTTGTTATTATTTTCTTAAATTCTTCCATTCCCTGAAAAAACCAACTTATGTCTATACAATTTGCAATCAATTCAATCACTAGTATTTTATAGTATATACTATATTCACCCTGTTTAGCAAATGCAAACCAATATATAATTGTAGAAATTCCTAAAGTTATGAGCTTTAGTATAATTATTTCATAAAAAATCTTTGTTCTTTTAGTAATGTCATCTTGAACGTACGCAATTTCTCTTTGGGCATAAGTTGCCATTCCTAATGAACCCAATATTATAAAACCAGTAGTAATTGATAATGTATATCCATATATTCCTATAGCTTCAGCTCCCATAGTCCTTGCTAAATACGGTGTACTTATAATTGGTATTATTATTTTAAAAATTTGATATATTAGATTATATATATAGTTTTTCTTTATGTTGTTGTTTCCCATTTATATATCTTTTCCTCTTTTTATTATATATTTTAATTTTCTCATGTATTTATTTTCATAAAAATATTTTCTGTACAGTTTTTTCATTTTGTATTTTTCTAAATCCCTGAAAAAATCTTCTCTACTGCTATTTTCTTTTGAAGCTGCCACTATAGACGGATTGTGCTTCACTATAAAATTTAAATCTTCTTGTTCTTTTATTTCTATGTCAAATTTGCAGTTTTCTATCAGTTCTTTTCCCTGAATCGAATGTATTAATATTAATGATACACCGTTATTATACTCTACTTTTGGTATTTTTTCTTCAATTCCCCAAAAGTCACCTATAGTTATATCAGATCCTCTATTTAAGCCTAAAAACTTACATTTATAGCATGACGGTCTTAAATAAACATTTTTTAAAAATCCTTTGATGTATATATCCCTTTTTGCATTTTTTATGTATTTTTTTCCATTTTCAAATTCGGCCACAACACTATAATCTATCCAGCCATTTCTTTTATCTCTAAAATTCATTTGGTTCAGTTTTGATTTGAATGTATCTTCTAATTCCTTTTTATATTTTTTATATACTTTTGGTGATGGAACACCATGACATATAAAATCACATAAGTACAAATTGTTATATTTTTTTCCTAGCATCGTTAATAAACCAGATACTTGACATGGAGTTCCAACAAACAATACTTTTTTTCCTTCTTCTAAAAGTTTTTTTACCTCTCTATTACATTGTCCAATATCGCTTTGAACATACTTTGATCCCTGTAATTCTTTTATTTGCTTTTTTTCTGAAATAATTTTATGAACAACGTTCATATTTTCGTCAAATCCAGCTGCACATACTACTCCAGAGTTTTCTATTATATAATTTGCTATAGTATAGAATATACCACCTGACGAACTGCTTTTACGTATTTCTTTATTTTTACTCCACGCAGCCAACTTAATCAGTTCTGTATCTTCTTCTATTTTAATATTTTTTATTGGACATACTTTTTCGCAAATTGAACAATTAATACATTTTGTTTTATTTATTTCAGGATATAAAAATCCTTCCTGATCTTCTACCATTTGTATTGCCTTGTTTGGGCACGAATTATAGCATGCTCCACATCCACAACACAATTCTTTATTTGTAATAATAATCATTTTTTTATTGTACCTTTTACTTTCTTCATTAATGTATATACTACCTTATTTTTTCCAATATGATATATAAAAAATATCTTACCATTGTTCATTTTAGATTTTTTTATTTCATTATATATTTTACTTAATAATTCGTCATTTTCATAATTCAATATTAATTTGATTCTTTTTTCATTATATATTTTATTTATCTTTTTAATAAGTTTGCGGAATTCTTTCTCAGGAATATTTAGCATTTTTAATATTTCTATTCTATTTTCTTCATATCCGTTCATCAATTCAAGCATTCTTTCTAATTCATTTGAATGTGAATCAGATTTAACATATTGAACATATTTTATTTGTGGCTCATCAATATATGCATTTTTACCATTGTATGCAACTGGTAATAGCATTTGTAAATTTTGTCCATATCTAGATATATATATTTCTTTATTTTTCAACTTTTTAAATAATGCTTCGGCTCTTACCATATATGATCCTGCCCAGTTTACAGTCTTAGCATATATTAAGTCATAAAATACTTTTTTGCTTTTTCTATCTTTTGCTCCGTTGCAAAATTCAGCATATGGAGCATCAATACTATTTTCTTTTACATAATATCCATTTGATCTTACTAAGTCATATTCTTTATGTTCTATCAGAAAATTTGCTTTTGAACTTATTGCATTATCTGACAAAATGTCATCAACATCATACAAAAAAATAAATTCTCCATTTAAATGTTTTAATCCATTCTGTATTGCAGCTGCAATACCAGCATTTTCTTGATATAAATACTGTGTTTTATAACCTCTATCGTAAAATTTTTGACTATATTCAAAAAATTTTTCTTTTGACTTATCTTTTGAACCATCATCAATAAATACTAATTCAATTCTATCGTAAATTTGGTTTAAAATGTTATTAAAGCAACTATCTAAAAATTTTTCTCCGTTATAGCATGGTACTAGTACTGATACCCAGTCTTTCATAATATTTAGTTTACTCCTTTATTCATTTTTTCTACTATTTCTTTTATTGTATTTAGCGCAACACTTTGACTATTTTTTACTTCTTTGTTTATCTTATTTGTAAGTTCCTCATAATTACTACAAATCATATCTATCTTTTCAGAAACTTCATTAATTAAATTTCCATCCCATATTTTTTTTTCTTTAGCTTCAATTACCAATTCTGATAAATTTAATCCGTCTGATATTACTCCTTTATATTTAGGACTATATGATAAACAAATAGCTGGTTTTCCCATTTGAAAAGTAGAAACAGCTGCATGCATTCTACATGTAAAAACAAACTTACTATTTCCTAATATTATCCTTGCTTCTACTGGAAGAATTTTTTCTTTTATGACTATTTTATTAATATTCTTAAATTCCTCTTTTTCATTTAGTAGTTCTAATAAATAATTATCTGACAAATTATATGGTTCTGTTGTAACATGTGATAGCCACACTATATCTTTTTTTGGTTCTTTTGCATTTATTAATTTAATTATTTTGATAAACATATCTATAAATTTTTCTCTATCATCACAATATTTATCAATAAGTTGCGTTCCAACTATAGTTATATAATTATTTTCTCTAAGATTATATTTATTCAAAATTTCATTTTTTTTGTTTATATATTCATTCTGTTTTTGCAAGTCTAAAAAGGCTAAATCCCTCGATGGAATTGCATTAATTTCATATTCATTCTTCATTGTTACTAAGTTTAAATCATCTCTAGTATACAAAGTAATTTTTCTAAAAACTCTTTTTGCTAACCATTTTCGGATTCCTGTATATGGTCCTATTGTTTGTCCTAGTAAAAAAACATTTTTATTTTTATTTAACTTTTTTAAGTCCAAAATTGCTTTTATTGTCAAAAAACGTTGTAGAATATTATTCATGTATACTTCTGAAAAATCATCTCCGCCTAAAATAATAATATAATCATAATAATCACTAGCTTTTTTGCTATTATGTCCGCTTCTTATTATATTTATTAATGTTTGAACCTTATTATTTGATTCTTTGCATATTATTTTATCCTTTTTTATTTCTTCATATCCTGTAGCTTCTTTTAGCCTTTTTATATCATCGTCTGTATTACAATCTGTATAATATTCATTTTTTTGTTTACTATATTTATTAATATATGTAATTACATTTTCTGCCATCATCATACTTCCATAATTATATGTATTTGTAATATGTGTTAGTAATATTTTCATTTTCTCACCAGTCTTTCTATTTTTTCAACTTATAATATACTTTTTTCATTATCCCTAATAAATTCTTAGTATAACTTTGTTTCATCACTAATTTGTCATTTATCATTTGATAATGTTGAATAACTCCTACTGCACTACGATATATTACTAAGTTCTCTAAGTTATTGTTTTTCATTACTTCTTCATAATAATTTTTTTGTCTATGTATTTTAAATTTTGCATCTTGTTCTGGATAATGATATACTTGAAAAGCTGCAGTTACTCCAATTTTTAAATTTGCCTCTTTTGCCCTAATAAAAAAATCTTCATGTTCATTTAATTTTAATTTATCATGCCATCTTACTTTTTTTACTTTTTCTGTATCTGCAATAAAAAAGTTCTCACATATATCAGTGTCTTCTATTTTGTCAGAATTATAGTTCATTTTTTTTAGATATATATTAATATTTTTGTTTTCTCTTTCAATTTTTCCATTATATCCTACTTTTCGATATATTTTAAATGTAGTTCTTATTTTTCTAACAATCAGGTTTATTTTTTCTGTTTTAGAACCAAATTCAATACGATTTGCATGCAGACATAAGCCTCCAAGAATGTCTAATTCATTATCTTGCAGTAATTTTTTAGCTATTTCCAAATCTGTTTTTTTGAAGAACACAAAATCATCATCGCATAAAAGAAAATATTTTGTTTTAACATGATCAATTAATAAATTTCTTCCTGCAGATAAACCAATATCCTCTTCTGCACAAATATATTCTATGTCCATATCAGTAAATTTTGAAATGATATACTCTTTATTTTTCTCTTTATCAATTCCATCATCACAAATAATAATTGGATATCCATTTGCATACCTCTTAATACTTTTTAGTAATCTAACTACACAGTCAATTCTAATAAATGTTTTTATTATTAAAGTAACCTCTTTGTTTGATTTCATAGTTGGCCTCCTATTTTATATATAGTATTTAAGAATTAATAAACAATATAAATGTCTTATTTTCTTTTTTATAACATACTTAGCTAATTTTTTTGCAAATATTTCTTTTAGTTTGTTCTTATATGCCTTAAAATTTTCTTTATCTTGTAATAACTCGGCATATCTTCTTACCACTATATCTTCTACCATAATTTTTAGATCATCTTTTAATTTTTTTAACTTCTTATATTTTATAGATTCTTTTGATGCTGAAATTGCTAAATAATATACATAAGTAGCCAAAAATGAGTCGTACATTTTCTCTAATTTTTTCTTTTGTTGAAACTCATCTAATTTCCTCATAAACTCTATTGTTTTTTTCAATTCTTGAGGTCTATATGTTGTCATAATAGAATTTTCTCTAATAAAATAATTATATAATTTATCTGGTATAAAGCTAACTTTTTTCACATATGGTAATATTGTAATTCCAAAAAACAAGTCTTCACCTGTTATTTCTTTTAAATCGCCAAATTTAATTTCATTATCTTTTACTATAGATAATCTAAACATTTTGTCCCATACATGATTTTCGTATTCTCCTGTATAATAATATTTTTTTATAAAATCGCCCACAGAAGAAATCTCTATATCCATGTTTCTTTTATTGCCTTTTATATTTATTATCTTTTCATCTTGAATTATATTTTTATCACATACAACAATATCTGCGTTCTTTAATTTTGCCGTTTGATACATTTTCTCACACATATCTTTTTCTATGGTATCATCTGAATCAACAAATAAAATGTATTCACCATTTGCAATCTCAATTGCTTCATTTCTAGTTGGACCTACTCCCTTATTTTCTCTAGAAATAAAATATATTCTGTTATCTTTTTTACACATATCACTTATTATATTTTTAGAATTATCTTTTGAACCATCATCAATTACAATGATTTCAATTTCCTTTAATGTTTGATTGATTATCGAATTTAAACATCTTTCTATATATTGTTCCACATTGTATACTGGTATAATAACACTTACCTTTATTTCTTTCAAAATTATTCCTCCTATTACTTATTTACAAAATATAGTAGTATATGGAAGTGGTTCACCTCCATTAATTAATAAAGACCTTGTCATATAAATTGTTCCTATCAATATAATTGCTACAATAACTGCTTTTTGTTTTTTTCTTTCGCTAATTGTATTAACAATATTAGGGATACATACCATTAGCATAGGTATAAAGTATAATTGTAATCGGTTAAAAATCATACTGTTGATTGAAAGTGCTGTAACAATAAATGTGATAATTAACACTTTAATTTGATGTTCTCCGTATTCATTTTTCTCTATATACTTCGAGTAATTTTTCCATATTGCAAATAAAGTAACTGCTGTGAATATTAAATATGCGTACCCTCCACTATCTAATGAAGAGTCAAATTTTAAATAATCAATATACTTTTGGGGTAGCTCTAATTTAGTTGCAATGTAGACTCCAAAAGTATTCATTACAATTATAAAAGTCAAGATGCATATTGTCAAAATAATAATACTTTTCTTTTTTAACTTAATTTTAAATAAGAAATAAACCGGAATCATTATAACTGACGTAATATGAAATGACATTCCAACTAATACCGTTGCAAGAAATTTCCATATTTTAGCATCAAAAGCATACTTCAAGGAATATAATGAAATTGCTATTGCAATCCATTGTCTAGTTATATTAAGTGAAGAATAATAAAAATATAATGCAAAAAACAAAAAATAGCCTAATTCATATCTACTAGTATTATCTTTTATAAAAAGGAATATTAAAGTATTAATTATAATAGCTTCTACTAAAAATAAAAGTTGTGGATTTGATGTGAATAATTGAATTATTTTTATCAATATGTTATATCCAATATTTAGTTTACTAAAATCTAATGGTAATGTTAAAAACATATTAAACCATTCCACATAACTATTAAAATCAGTTCCAACATTGTATCTAATTCCAGCTATGATACTAGGTATTGCAATAGCAATTATTTGTAATATTCTTTTGACATATTTATTTTCAATTAATTTTGAACTATAATTTAACACTGTGGTTGTAATTAAGTTTGCATAATATATTAACATTTTATTTCCTCATTGTTTTTTATTGTAAAATTCATATATAGCTGGAATATATATTTTCCATCTCTATTATTACTTTTTCTATACTATATTTTTTTGAAGTTTTAAATGCTTCGTCTCCAAGCTGTTTTCTAAAGTTTTTATCTTCTATTAGCTCTATAATTTTTTCCTTCATCATTTTTTCATTCTCAATAATAATTCCACTTTTTCCATTTTCTATTAAAGCTCTATGACCTCTGTTGTTCATAGCTATTATTGGTAGTTTCTTGTACATTGCTTCCATTATATTTACAGGCAAACCTTCTCTTAAGCTAGTTGCCAAGTATATATCTGTTATAGATAGCAGCTTTCCTACATCATCTCTATTTCCTAATATAATTATATTGTCTTGCAATCCTTCTTCAATTACTAGCTCTTCAAGTTTTCCATTACTATTATCTTTACCTGCTAGTAGTACTTTTATATTTGGATAATCATTTTTTATTTGCTTAATACATTTTACTATCATTTTTTGATTTTTATTTTTATTAATTTCCGCTACATAACTAAATACTATATCATCTTTATTGCAATTCATTTCTTCTTTATAATTTTCTTCTGGTATTATATTTAGTCTTTCTGTATTAAATCCTACGCCATGTACATGTTTTATTGCTTTTGATTTTTTTATCTTTCTTTTTGCTCTTTCATAATCTTCCTGATTAATTGTTATTAAACAATCTGTATATCTAGCCAACCATTTTTCTATTGGATAATATATTATCCAGTTTATGGCTGGAGCTCCTTTATAAAAATGAAATCCATGCGCAGTATATATAACTTTAGTATTATATTTTTTTCTTGCATTTCTCGCCGCTAGGCGTGTTAATACACTAGCTGTTGGAGTATGACAATGTATAATTTCAAACTTATTATCTTTTATTATCTTTTTTAACTCCTTATACGCTTTTATATTTTTTAATTTAAATGGAAATCGTTCGAAATGAATATTGTGGTGTTTATCGCAATATTCAATCTTCTCGTCTCCATAACTAGCCACATGAACTTCATATCCTCTTTCTTGAAACATTTTTAAATATGGTGTATGAAAGCCAATAATATGACTATTAACACTTGCAACAAATAAAACTTTTTTCACTTTTTTATTCCTTTCTACGATCTGTACAGAGGAAAAAAATTATTATCTAATTTTTTCTGTTCTTTTCTTATCTTTACTAATTTATTATATATTTTTTTATTAAATATCATTTTGCCTATATAAAAATCACATACACCATTGGGTGCAAAACTCTTTTTGTATTTATAAATTCCATCATCATCATTTCCATAGCCTCCACCCAAAATAAAGTTTTTGATTTTATTTTTATAAGCCCATTTAATTATTTCATATTTTAAAAAATCATTGGGTCTTAAATCAAAATACTCATTAAGTGTCCCACCTAAATACGAATAGCAATTATTTTTAGAATATATAACCAATTCTGTGGCTATTACCTTTCCATCATATATCACATTAAAATAAACTACGTTATCTTTCATTAAATTTAAAATATCAAAAAACTCTTGTGAAAAATAATAAGTTTGTTTTGCATCGTTCCTATCCATTGTTTTATAATATATATCCAAAAAAGATTCTAATGATTTTCCTTCTGTATCCACTTCTATCTGCAATCCATTTTTATTAGCTTTTTTTAGATTTTTCCTAACCTTATGTTCAAAATCCATTAGCATTTCATCTGGGCTCATATTTAAACTTCTAATAATATTATGTTTTATATTCTCCACTTTTCCATTATACTTTTTCTCATAATGCTCCAATAAATGAAATCTAACAAACTCACACACAATATTATTTCTTTTACAATATTTGGTATATTCCTTATTTACTTTTTTATATGATTTTCCTTCTATAATAAAACCGCCATATCCATATGGTGATGTCACATCATAATACTCGTTTCTTTTTATTATATCTTTAAAATATTCCAATTCTGCAATGTCTCTTTTCATTATAACATTTATAGCTTTAGTCTTTCCATCATTATAGTAAAAAAGTATTGGTATTCCGTCTCCGTGTAGTTTAAAAGCTTGCGCATATTCTGCCAAATAAAAGACATCATAATTCTCGAAACCTCTTACTATTTCATTCCATTTTTCTTTTTCATCTAATGTTACTATAGATACTTTATTACTCATTTTTCATTCCTCTATTAGCCTTTTAATTTCTTTACACATTTCTGTCAATTCTTCTTTTTGAATATCTTGATGTACTGGTAAATTTAATATTTTTTTTGATATTTCATTTGCAATTTTATATTCTGGTTTTGTTAATTTTTCTATCATTGTATGATATAAACTTACAACTCCAAATCCATTTGTATTTAGAATATGATACATTGCATTTTTGTCTTTATTTTCTATAAGTATAGGATATGTCTGTGGAGTTTGTCCATTGTATTCATAGCTCTTTCTTAATAATTTTATTCCATTTACATTTTGTAATTCATTTTCAATAATCAAAGCATTTTTTTTTCTTACATTAGCTATCTCTTTTAAATCGTATTCTATAATATTATAAAATTCTTCGCTTTCTTTCAATAGAATATCTTTATTATTAATTCTTACCATTCCACCTTCTTTATACGGAAGCATTTTATGTAAAGAATAAATACTAAAATCTGAAAATTTTCCACATTTTTGATCTATATAATCCGTATATAAAGCATGTGCACAATCTTCAATAATATTAGCATTGTTCTCATTAGCTATTTTAATAATTTCATTAATATTTGGATCCACATAGCCAAAATAGTGAACAATTAAAAGTATTATTTTATTTTGAGCAGCTTTAATACATTTTTTATAATCCTCCATGTCTATATTAATTCTTTCATCAACAGAATAAAAAACATGTTTAATATTATTGTCAATTATCGGATCATATATCCCACTACCTTCGTTTGGAGAATAACCAATAAATCCTGGTATTAATAATGTATAATCTTCATATTTGTTTTTATAATATTTTAATATCTCCGAGAATCCTGTTCTTGCATTCTTATAAAATAAGGTTTTCTTTCTATAATTATTTATATCTCTAGCTGTTTTCTCTATATTTTTTTGCATAACATAATCCTTTCTACTTCAAACCCCTGATTTTTGTAAAAATTAACTGCCACATCATTTCCTTTTGTTACCATTAACTCAACTTTTTCTATTTTCTCTTTTTCTGCCATTATATATATTTCCTTAATTAATTTTTTGCCTATTCCTTGTTCTCTTCTTGCTTCATCTACAATAAAATAGTTTATATGGTATCTTCTCTCATTATTATTCACTTTTTTATATGCCCATATAAATCCCATTAATTTTTTTTCCAAAAAGGCTCCAATTATTATCGCCGAACCATCATTTGTATAACTTATCATATCTTCAAATTTTTTATTTATTTCTTCGTTTGAATTGCATATTCTATTTATTACCAACACTTGTTTTAAATATTCTACTATATCATTTTTATATTTTTGTAGAGTTTCTTCATTCATTCTTTCAATAATTATATTATTATTTATTCTTTCTTCATCCAAATTTTTCATTACATGTTCACTTCCAACTAATATATTTTCTCTTTTTACCACTTTTTTTATAGTATTAAAAATAATAAGCATATCATTTTTAAAAGAAATTTCTTCTATATATTTTATATCACTTTTAAATCTATCATCCCAATTCAATAAATTTCTACCATTAATTTGTGCCAATCCAGTTAGTCCAGGCCTTACATTATGCCTTTTTCTTTCTTCTTTAGTATAAAATGGCAAATATTTTATCAATAACGGTCTTGGTCCTACAATACTCATATCTCCCTTTATAATGTTTATAAGTTCTGGTAATTCATCTAAGCTTGTACTTCTAAGTATTTTTCCAAATTTAGTCAAGCGTTGTTCATCTGGTAATAAATTTCCATTTTCATCTTTTTCGTCAGTCATTGTCCTAAATTTATATAAAGTAAATATTTTCTCGTCTTTTCCTGGTCTTTCTTGTTTAAAAATAGCTGGTTTTCCTAATTTTACTCTTACTAATATATATATAATAAGCATTAATGGCATTAATATTATAAATGCCATTATACTTAGCACTAGGTCTAAAAATCTCTTCATGAATTTTTTATACATCTTGCAATCTCCTAAAATAATTCTTTAATAATTCTTATTACTTCTTGTTGTTCTTCTTTAGTCATTTTTGTATCACTTGGTAAGCATACTCCTCTTGCGAATATGTCTTCTGATACTGGTTTTTCTTCTACTTTTATAAAGTCATATTTTTCAAATACCGGTTGCATATGCATTGGTTTCCAAATAGGTCTTGATTCTATATTTTCTTTGTCTAATGCTTCCATAACATTTAATGGTGTAACTTTTGAGCCTTCTTTTAATAGCATTGTAGATAACCAATAATTTGGTTTTGTATCTGCTGGTACTGGTTTCATCTCTATTTCTTGTATATCTTTAAATGCTTCTTTATATGTTTCATATATTTCTTTCTTTTTAGCTAATCTGTCATTTAAAACTTTTAATTGTCCTCTTCCTATTCCTGCAACTATATTGCTCATTCTATAATTATAGCCTATTTCTGAGTGTTGATAATAACGTGCTTTATCTCTTGATTGAGTTGCCCAAAAACGTACTTTTTGTATTCTTTCTTCATCATCAGATACAAGCATACCTCCACCACTTGTTGTAATTATTTTGTTACCATTAAACGAGAAAATTCCATATTTTCCAAATGTTCCTGTTTGTTTTCCTTTATATGTTGCCCCTAAACTTTCAGCCGCATCCTCTACTAATGGTACATTGTGTTCGTTGCATATTGCCATTATTTCGTCCATTTTAGCAGGTGTTCCATACAAGTGTACTATAACTACAGCTTTTGGATTTGGATATTTTTCAAAAGCTTTTTTTAGTGCTTCTGGGTCCATATTCCATGTTTCTCTATCACAGTCAATAAAAACTGGAGTTGCATTTTGATATATAATTGGGTTAGCAGTTGCAGAAAATGTAAGAGTTGAACAAAATACAATGTCTCCTTCTTTTACATCTAAAGCTTTTAGTGCCATATGTATAGCAGCAGTTCCTGCTGATAATGCAGCTCCATATTTTGCTCCAACATAATGAGCTAATTCTTCTTCAAACTTGTTTACATTTTCTCCTAGTGGAGCTATCCAGTTTGTATCAAAAGCCTCTTTTATATATTCTTTTTCATATCCCTCTTCAGACATGTGAGGTGATGCTAAAAAAATTCTTTTTTCCATTTTTATTTTTCCTTTCCTTTGTTATTTACCTCTTCTGGTTCTTTAAATGTTGGCACTATTTCTTTGATATATCTTTTTACTTCACTATTTTCGTCTTTTTCAAGTTTTAATAATTCTTTTAGCTTTTCTAATTTTTCTTCAAGCTCTTCCATTGTAATGCTCATTGGTTCTGTTATAAATATTTTATTGTGTTTTGTTGATGTTAAGCCTTCTTCTGACATCAATATTTCCTCATACAACTTTTCTCCTGGTCTTAGCCCTGTAATTTCTATTGGTATGTCTACATTTGGCTCATAGCCTAGTAACTTTATTAAACTAACTGCCAAATCATATATTTTTACAGGTTCCCCCATATCTAGTACAAATATTTCTCCACCTTTTGCATATGTAACTGCTTGTAATATAAGCTGTACCGCTTCTGGTATTGTCATGAAAAATCTTGTAATGTCTTTATGAGTTACAGTAACAGGTCCTCCTCTTTCAATCTGTTTTTTGAACAATGGTATAACTGAACCATTGCTTCCTAATACATTTCCAAATCTAACTGCTGCATATTCTGTATTACTTACTTTGTTTTTAGCTTGTACTATCATTTCACAGACTCTTTTACTTGCTCCCATTATGTTTGTTGGGTTTACTGCTTTATCTGTTGAGATTAGTACAAATTTTTCTACTCCATATTCATCTGCACAGTTTACTACATTATATGTTCCAAACACATTGTTCTTAATTGCTTCTAATGGGCTTTTTTCCATTAGTGGTACATGCTTATGTGCTGCTGCATGAAATACTATCTCAGGTTTGTATGTTTCAAAAACATTACTTAATCTTGCTTTATCTCTAACACTTGCTACAATTGCTTCTAGATTTAGTTTTGGATATTCAGCTCTTAATTCCATTTCTATATCATATAAATTGTTTTCATATATGTCTAATATTACTAATCTTTTAGGATCATATTTAACAATTTGTCTACATAGTTCTGAACCTATTGAACCTCCTCCACCTGTTACTAATACAGTCTTATTTTTTATTAATGAATTGATATTTTTATTATCTAAATGTACTGGTTCTCTTCCTAGTAAATCTTCTATTTGTACATCTCTTAGGCTATTCATAGCTCCATGTTTTGTAATTACTTCTTCTGTTGTTGGAAGTACTCTTGTTTTTACACCAGTTTCTTGACATATTTCTAATATTTTTCTTCTTGAAATTGCGTCTATTTTATTTATTGCAAAAAATATTAAATCCACGTTTTTTTCTTTGGCTATTTTAGGTATGTCATATCTTGTTCCTAATACTTTAACTCCTAAAATATAATGATTTATTTTGCTTATATCATCATCTATAATTCCTACAATATTGTATTTATCTCGCATATTGTTTTTTATTGCTATAATTATTTCTCTAGCTCCCATTCCAGCACCAATTATAAGTAAATTATTTGCTTTATTGTCTTGGTTTTTATTTATTTTTTCATATTTCGACATTTTTCTTGCAGCTATAGATCTTCCTAATAATCTATACATTACAAATGTACCTGCAGTTAAAATACCTGATAAAACATTTACTCTTAAATTGATATATTCTAAATTAAATCCTTTATCAATAAGTGTTAGTATTACTACTGAAAGTGATGCACTTATTATATATTTCATATAGTCTTTTCCAACTTCGTATCTTATCATGTTTTGATACATACGAAAACAATTTAAAAATATTTGATAGACAATAACGACTATTACCATATCTATCATAAAGTTCTGCAAATTATTTATCTTAGTATTTAAAAATAACATTGCTACTACATAACAGCATATTATTACCATTATGTCTATTAAAATCAAAAGAATATTTTTATTTTTTTTAAGTAATTCTTTCATATTATCCCCTTAAATATCTATAAAATTTTACATTTATCATTCTATAATACTCTTCTATAAAAAGCAACCCTTTAACGACATTTTTCTAGCTAATTTGCATGAAAAAGCACCTACAATTTTTTAAGTTGTAAGTGCTATTTTTTAATTATTTTTTTCTATATAATTCCAAGAATCTCTACACATATCTTCTAAGTTTTTCTCTGCTTGCCAACCTAGCTCTTGTTTTGCTTTTGTTGGATTTGCATAACATGTTGCTATATCTCCAGGTCTTCTTTCAGTAATTCTATATTTTACTGTTTTACCTGTCGCTTTTTCAAATGCTTTAACAACATCTAATACACTGTATCCTATTCCTGTTCCTAAATTATAAATATATAATCCCTTTTGTTCTTTTTCTAATTTTTCTAATGCATTCACATGTCCTTTGGCTAAGTCTACAACATGTATATAATCTCTAACTCCTGTTCCATCTGGTGTATTATAATCATTTCCAAATACTGATAATTGCTCTAGCTGTCCGCTTGCCACTCTTACTATATATGGCATTAGGTTATTTGGTATTCCATTTGGCTCTTCTCCTATTAATCCGCTTTCATGTGAACCAACTGGATTAAAATATCTTAATATACATATATCCCACTCATTATCTGATTTATATACATCTTCTAGTATTCTTTCAATAAATAACTTTGTTGTTCCATAAGGATTTGTTGTTCCACCAACTTTACATTCTTCCGTTATAGGAACCACTTCTGGGTCTCCATATACTGTTGCTGATGAGCTAAATATGAATTTTTTGCAATTATATTTTCTCATTACATCTAAAAGTGTTAGTGCTCCGCATATATTATTTGTATAATATTCTATTGGTTTTCTTACTGATTCCCCAACTGCTTTATAACCAGCAAAATTAATTACAGCTTCTATATTATTTTCTTTAAAAACCTTTTCTACTTCTTCTTTATTTGTATAGTCTAATTCATAAAATTTAAAATCTTTTCCTGTTATTTGTTTTATTTTATCTAATACTTCTGGTTTACTATTTGAAAAATTATCAAGTATGACTATTTCTTTTCCTTTTTTCAATAATTCAACTGCTGTATGACTTCCAATATATCCTGCTCCTCCTGGTAATAGAATTGCCATTTTAGTTTTCCTCCTTTTTATTTAAAATAATTTTTTTCACTTGTTCTTTTACTTGTTCAATTGATAACTTGGTTGAATCTATTACTATTGCGTCATCTGCTATTTTTAGTGCTCCTACAGGCTTATTCATATCATTGTAGTCTCTTGTTTTTATTGCTTCTAGAACTTCTTCATATGTCATAGATATTCCTTTTTCTTGATTCTCTTTATATCTTCTTTTTGCTCTTTCTTCTACACTTGCATCTAAATATATTTTAACATTTGCATTTGGGAACACCACTGTAGTAATATCTCTTCCTTCCATTATTACATCTGCGTTTTGTGCCATTTTTCTTTGCAAATCTACCATTATTTTTCTTACTTCCGGTATTGACGATACTGGCGAAACAAATGCAGATACTTCTTTACTTCTAATTTCTTTACTTACATTTTCATCATTTAGATATATTTGTTGCTCTCCCGCTTCACTTTTCATTTTTATATCAATATTTTGAGTAATTTGTATAATTTTTTCTTTTTCTTCAATATTTGTTATTCCCTGTCTTAGCGTTTGCAGCGTAGCACACCTATACATCGCCCCTGTATCTATATTTACAAAGCCTAATTCCTTTGCTATTAGCTTTGTTATTGTTCCTTTTCCTGTTCCAGCTGGTCCATCAATTGCAACTATAAATGACATATCATTTCCTCCAAATTTTTTAATTATTCTTCTTTTTTCTCTTTTTCTGGTACATATACAGCTTTCGCAACAATTGTAATATCTTTTACACTCATTGTTGTTAGCCTTTCTATTTCTTTCCTTATTTTATCTTTGAATTCTCTTAAAGCTGTTAATATATTAAATCCAAAGTTTATTGAAACTTCCATATATATAATTGGTCCTTCTGGTGTGCTTTCAACTCTTGTTCTCATAACTTTATGTATTGCATCAGAACGTTTTGCCAAGTATTCAGCAATTTGTCTAAACACTGAATCTGATATTGTAAATTTTCCCATATAGCTGAATGTTGGTCTTATTATAGATTTTTCAGCTATATATGGATCATTTCCTTTTCCTTTAAATTTAAATATTTGAAGTGGATCTAATATATATCCTGAAAAGTCTTTTTTTATTTCAAAAGTTGGTACTGGAATTACGTGTTTTCCTTGTGTTGTACGTATTCTTCTTGCTTCTTCTATTTCAGCTTCTGTAGCAACATCTTGAATATATATTCTTTTACAAGGCTTTGGAATACCTAGGTTTTCTGTAATTTTATCAATCATTCCATCAGAAGTACCCAGAATCAATATAGACTCTGGTTTATACTTTCTTATTGCTTTTCTCATTTCATTTCTGTCTTTTTCATTTATAAATATTGCTTTTTTTACAGTTTCTACTTTTGTTGGAGCTTTTTTGGCAGATGTTCCTGCAACAACATTATTTTCAGAAACAAGTAAGCCATCATCAATAATGTATTTTACATTATTTTCTTTTGCTACCATTTGTGCTCTATAGCTTTTTCCTGTACCTGATGGACCAACAAAAGAATATACTTTTATATCATCAGTTGAATTTAAATTATTAAATAATTGCAATGTCTTTCTCCTTTTAAATATCTTTTTCAATTAAGCAAATTGAATAATTATATTTATGATATTCTGTATAGAAAATATCTTGTTTTACAAGCTTTATTTTATCTCCATATTCTTCTTTAAATTTTTCGTATATGCTATAATTGTCAGAATCTACTAGCCATATTCTCCCTTTATAGTCTTCAAAAACATCAAGACTATTTGTATATATCATTTCTTTTCCAAATGCTCTATATGCTGGCTCTACATTCCAGTTATCATAGTCATAAAAACAATTTGGTACATTTTCAAACTGCATGCTTATTGCAAATCCACTACCTCTGTTGCCAAATAATATCATATCGCCTTGTTGTAAATCTTGTTTTACATATTCTATTGGCAATTTATTATTTTCAGCATAGTTCATTTTAATTACATTTAAGTTAACAAATACTGCTGTTAAAAATGTAATAGCACAAACTATTATTGTTAATATTTTTTGCTTGTCTTTTGCCATAAAGAAAGCCATGAAAAATATAAACAATCCTGTTAAATTTAAAAAGTAACGTGGATAAAATATTGGTGCCTCAATAGACACTATAGCCATTACCGAAAATACTATTAAATAAATTCCTATTGCTAGTTTACCTGCTAATTTTTCTCCTTTATTTATTATAATACAATAAATACAATATGCCAATAATATTAACCCTAATGTTATTGATACCCATTGTGGTGCACACATTGTATCTAAGTCACCTGTAAATTGAAAACAAAATGTTTGTATTAATGTTTCAATTGATAGTTTTGGGATCCAGAATCCTTTTGCAACTCCAAATATTTGCTTTATTAAGCACAGTAGCCATGGTATGTACAATACTATTTGTGCTATCGCTGAAATAGTAAAGCATTTTAATTCTTTTGTATAACTTTTTTGTTTTAATCCTTTTTTTAATAAGTATATGAATAATATTAAATTTATTACACCTGCTGTTGCTAAAGCATAGTAATGAATGCAAGCTGATGCTAAGCTAAATATTGCAAATATAATCCAATTTTTAGTACTAGAATTTTTATATATTCTATATGCATATATTGCCATTACTGTTACAAATAACATTGCCCATGTATACATTCTAATTTCACCTGAATAAACTGAGGCTATTGGTAAAAAGAATGTGAAAAATGAAAATAATATACCTTCTTTTTCTCCAAAGTCTTTTCTTATATGTGTATACCCTAAAATTCCTAATATTGCTAATGGAATTACCGAAATTATTCTGTATAAATATAAGTTTGTTCCAAATATTAAATAAATTATATGTAATATCCAATAATACAATATAGGGTGAACATCATTACTTCCTATGTTCCAAATATCTATAAAGCTTTTATTTGCCATTCCTACCGAATAACTTTCATCAAACCATAAGTTACTATGAAATACTGGTATTGATATAAATATTATTCCTAATATAATTATTGCAATGTGTAAGTACTTTGTTTTCTTCATTTATTTTCTCTCCTTTTGAAGCAAATTATATCACTGTTATTTTGGGTTGTCTATACTATTCAAATCACTTTTAATACGAATTGAAAGAATTCAACAATACTTAACTAAATAAAGTACCATATAATATGTAAATACTTCACATATTATGTGATACTCTATAATTTTATTTATTTTCTTTTTAATTCTTCAATTTCTTCCTTTGTTAATCCCGTAATTTCTTTGATATCTGACTCTTTTATTCCCTTTTTTAACATGTTTTTTGCTATTTGTAATTCTTTTTCTTTTGACCCTTTTTCAACTCCATCATTTACACCTTTTTCATATATTGCATGTTCATCTCTTATAGCTTTTTCTCTTAGTTCAATTATTCTTTGCATTTTTTCGTCTTCACTTATTTTGTTTAACTTTTCAACTGCATCTTTCAAATTTTCATTTTCTTCCATTTTTAGTGTCACCCTCTCACTTTCTGGATTTTCTAAAAATATTAACCAATCTAACAATTGATCTTTTTCATTTTCTCTACCCTTTATCTTTGACAATTCAATTATATCAAGCTCCAATTTATCTGTCAATATTAACTTTTTAGCATAATTTGTCTCCATTATTTTCCACGTACTATGATATGTTACTTCTTCTAGACCTTTTATATTAAAATCTGCTATCAATATTACTATTGTTTTCTCTAGTTTATTATAATCCTCTCCCGCTTTTATTTGTTTTGTATAAATTTTTGACCAATAATATAGCATTCTTTCAATAATATTATTTTTGTCTATTAATTGCATTTCTATATTACATTTTTCTTTTCCATCTAATTCTGTTATTATATCAAGTACTCCTAATTTGTCACTTTTTAATTCTCGTCTTAATATTGGATTTTGGTCTAGGGATATTTTTTCTATTTTTCTTTTTAATATTTTTTCTAAAAAATCTTTTGTTATGTTTTCACTCCCTACTTCTCCAAATATTGCTTGAAATATTATATCCATTTTTGGTGGATATTTCTTGATTTGTTTTTTGTTATTAATTGACTCCATATATTTTTTCTCCTTTAAATTTTGTATTTTAGTTGCATTTTCGCATAAAAATACATCTTCATTCCTTGTTAATTTGTATTTTTCATATTTTTTGGGTAACTTTGAAATCTAATTTTTACAGAATTAAAATACTATTTAATGTGATATTTACTTTTAGATATTATAAATATACAATGATCAAACATTCTAAGTCAGAAAACAATTATAATATTATTTTGAAAATAATTATGTTTAAGAAAATTGTATGCATATAAAAAAAAATGCAACTAAGTTAGTATTATTGTACTATACTTAGTCACATTTTGCACGCAAATTTGTATGTCAAAAATCGACATTATCTATCTATACTATTAATTAGCCTATTTTATTGCTTTTAATAAATTAATAAACTTTTATTTCTTATCATTTGTAGTGTCTCCGTTGCCGCTTACTGGTATTGTATCACCTAAGTATGTTGGCTCTGGTTTTACTATACATTTAAAAAAGTCTTTATCTCTTGCTAAAACTTCTCTTAGTTCTCTTACAAATTGTCCTCTATATGTTCTTGGATCTGAAGAAACTCCATAAGCATCTATTCCTAATTTTTCCGCCACATACAATGCTCTATGTAAATGATATTTTTGAGTAACAATTACAACTTTTTTAGCTTCAAAAACCTCTTTTGCACGGTATAAGCTATCATAAGTTGAAAAACCAGCATGATCCATAAATATGTCTTCTGATTTCACACCCTTTTCAATTGCAAAGTCCTTCATTACATTTACTTCATCATATTCTTCTTTTCCATGGTCACCACTCATAATTATTTTTGAAGACGTACCATTATTGTATAATGCTATTCCTTGCAATAGCCTATCTTCTAGCATTGGGCTTGGTTTATTGCCCCATATTCCAGCTCCCAACACTAAAATACAATCTATGTCTTTTAATTCTTTTGCTTGCACCTCTGTAATTATTTTATTTTTAGTCTTATTTACTATATAAAAATTTATTGATAACATCACTATTCCAGCAATTGCACATAATGTAATTGCTAAAATTATTAAAATTTTAAGCATGCTTTTCTCCTTTGATTTTTCCATAGCTTTACTCCTATTTTTGAATGTTTTTTGCCATTTTTTATTACTACAAATATAACATCAAAAAATGGCAAGAAAAGATTAACCTTTCTTGCCATAATTGTTAATTTTGAACTTCTTCAGTTTCTACATTTGATACTTCATGAATAGCAATTTTTCTAACATGGTCAATTTTTTCCCATGTAGTATCACGTTTAAATAAGCATTTAAAGTTTATAGCAATCCATGAACCTAAGAATAATGGATAACATAATAATCCTTTTATCATAGGTTTTATTGGTCTTTTATCTAGTAACATAATTAATACTGCTGTTCCTATTGGTAATAAGAAAGTTGGTATTACGTATCTTAACATATTTACAACTAAATCTGCTGTTGTCATGCCATTTCCTGCATACATAATAACGTTTATTGCTAATAAGACTAAGGTTAATACAAACATTGGTATACTTCCTATAATATATAGGAATCCATCAAAGTTCATTATAGTTTTATGCTCTTTGACAGCTACAGCCAATGGTTTAGTATATTCTTTTATACATTGCATGTGTCCAACTGTCCATCTTGTTCTTTGTTTCCAGCTTTGTTTAAATCCTAAAGGTTGTTCATCATAAACTACTGCATCTACAGCCCAACCTAATTTTTTACCTTTAATTATTCTTTTTAGTGAAAACTCAATATCTTCTGTTAGAGTTTTTGTAACCCATCCTTCAGGTTTTACAACATCAAATTTAACCATAAAGCCAGTACCATTAATTAATGGTGATAAACCTACATTGTATCTTGCTAAGTGATAAAAACGGTTCATTGTCCAGTAGAATATTGCATATCCTGCTGTAATCCAGTTATCTGTTGGATTTTTAATATCTCTATATCCTTGAACCACATCTTCACCTTGGCAAAGTTTTTTATTCATATTTTTTATGAAATCTTTGTCAACAATGTTATCTGCATCAAATATACAAAATGCATCATAAGGTGCGTTTTCATCAATTTTTTGTCTTAAAAACCAATTTAATGCATATCCTTTAGTTTTTTTACTTGGGTCAAATCTTTCATATACAATTGCTCCCGCATTTCTTGCAACTTCTGCTGTTTTATCTGTGCAGTTGTCAGCAATTACATATATATCAAGTAATTCTTTTGGATAGTTTTGCTTTTTTAAACTTTCTATTAGTTCTGTTACTACATTTTCCTCGTTGTGTGCAGGAATAATAGCCATAAAACGATGGTTTTTATTTACCAACATTGGTTTATCTTTTAACTTTACTAATGAGCATACACTTATTGCTAATTGATAAAACCAAAATATTGTTATAATCCACACTAATGCTTGTTGGATAATGTATAAGTACTCCATAATTTTCTCCTTTTTTATGTTTATAAACTTATTATATATATCTTATTAAAAATATTCAACTATTATTAAAATTTTTAATTAAATCTTAATAATTACTCATTTTCTTTATGTTCTTCATTGTTACTGCTAGCTTCTAAGTCTTTCATATTTAAGTTAATTCTACCTTGATTATCAATCTCTGAAACTTTAACAGTCACTTCATCTCCAACGCTTAGTACGTCTTCAACTTTTTCTACTCTTTTGTTTGATATTTTAGAAATGTGTAATAATCCTTCATTTCCTCCACCAATATTTATAAATGCTCCAAATGGCATTATTTTTGTTACTTTTCCATCATATATTCCGCCAACTTCAATAATTTTAGCAATGTCTAAAATCATATCCATAGCTTTTTTGCCACTCTCTGAATCATTAGCATATACACAAACTTTTCCGTCATCATTTATATCTATTTTAACTCCTGTTTCATCAATGATTTTATTAATCATTTTTCCTCCAGGTCCGATAACATCTTTTATTTTGTCAACACTTATATTTGCCATCATGATTTTTGGTGCATATTTAGAAACTTCTTTTCTTGGTTCATTAATAACTGGTAACATTATATTGTCTAAAATATAGTCTCTTGCTACTTTTGTTCTTTCAAAAGCTTCTTTAATTATATCATATGTTAGTCCATCTATTTTAATGTCAACTTGTATAGCAGTAATTCCGTCTTTAGTTCCACCAACTTTAAAGTCCATATCTCCAAAGAAGTCTTCTATTCCTTGAATATCTGTAAGCATAATATATCTGCTTGGATCATTTTTATCTGTAACTAATCCTGTTGAAATACCTGCTACTGGTTTTTTAATTGGTACACCTGCATCCATTAATGCTAATGTGCTTCCACAAATACTTGCTTGTGATGTTGAACCATTTGAAGATAATACTTCTGATACAACTCTTATTGCATAAGGGAATTCATCTTCTGAAGGTATAACTGGTACTAATGCTTTTTCAGCTAAAGCTCCATGTCCAATTTCTCTTCTTCCTGGTCCTCTTGATGGTCTTGCTTCACCAACACTATATGATGGGAAGTTATATTGGTGCATATATCTTTTTGATTCTTCTTCATCTAATCCATCTAATTCTTGTGCTTCGTTATTTGTTCCTAATGTTACTATAGACATTACTTGAGTTTGTCCTCTTGTAAATATTGCACTACCATGTACTCTTGGAAGTACTCCAACTTCACATGAAAGTGGTCTTATTTCATCTATTTTTCTTCCATCTGGACGTTTATGTTCTTCTAGAATCATTTCTCTTACACATGCTTTTTCTAAATCATGAACACTGTCTGCAATATCTGTTTTCTTTTCTTCTGCTGATTCTTCCCCATATTTTTCAACAAAATATGCTGTAATATCTTCTGTGATTTTTTCAATATTTGCATCTCTTACAGTTTTATCTGTAGCTTGTACATCTTGATACATTCTATCTTTAAAGTTTGCTACTATTTCGTTATAAACTTCTGGATCTGTTGCAAATGATTTATATTCAAATTTTGGTTTTCCTATTTCTGCTTTGATGTCAGAAATAAAGTTACATATTTTTTTAATTTCTTCATGTGCTGTTTTAATTGCTTCAAGCATTGTATCATTTGGTATTTCATCAGCACCAGCTTCTATCATAGTAATTTTTTCAAGTGTTCCTGCTACTGTTAATGTTAATCTACTTTTTTCTCTTTGTTCTAATGTTGGGTTTATAACTATTTGATTGTCAACATATCCAACTGCTACTGCTGCTGTAGGTCCTCCAAATGGAATGTCTGATATAGAAAGTGCAGCTGATGCTCCAATCATAGCACATACTTCTGGGCTATTGTCTGGATCTACTGATAATACAGTTGCTACAACACATGTATCATTTCTAAAGTCCTTTGGAAATAATGGTCTTAAAGGTCTGTCAATTGCTCTTGATGTTAGTATAGCTTTGTCTGTTGGTTTTCCTTCTCTTTTTGTAAATCCTCCTGGTATTTTACCTACTGCATATAACTTTTCTTCATAATCTACTGATAATGGGAAAAAGTCTACTCCTTCTTTTGGTTCTTTTGCTGCTGTTACGTTTACCATAACAACTGTTTCTCCATAACGTACTACTACGCTACCATTTGCTAATTCTGCAATTTTTCCTGTTTCAATTGATAAATTTCTTCCTGCTAATTGTGTTTCGTATTTTTTAAACATAAATTTTTCTCCTTTTTTATTTTATTTATATTATAAGCAATATGAAAATTAGCGTAACCTCTATTATGTGCTATTATTTTTAGTAGCATATAATACAAGCTACTCTCTAATTTTAATTATTGCTTTTAATACCATTAATTATTGGATTTTAATATAATTATAATATTCGCAAAATTGGACGTTCGGCATGAAAGCAAAACGTCCAAATTGTAAATTATTTTCTTAATCCTAATTTTTCAACGATGTCTCTGTATCTTTGAACATCTTTTTTAGCTAAGTAGTTAAGTAAGTTTCTTCTTGCACCTACCATTTTTAAAAGTCCTCTTCTAGAATGATTGTCTTTTACATGAACTTTTAAATGAGCTGTTAATTCATTGATTCTTTCTGTTAAAAGAGCTATTTGAACTTCTGGAGAACCAGTATCTTTTTCATCTCTTTTATAAGTTTCAATAATTTCTTGTTTTCTTTCCTTTGTCATTTTATTTTCCTCCTATTATTAATTTGCCTTAAGCTGAGTTTTAGTTTGGAGTATTATCCCCTAAAACTAAGTAAAAGGTATTGAAAGTACCTGTAAACGGTACCTTTTATAGGATAGCATATTTTGCCAATAAAATCAAGAGTTTTTAAAAAATAGTATTCATCTATAGTTGCAAATCTTTAGCATTGCTTATATAACATCTAACTTTATTCTTTTAATTGCTTCTATTGTTTCTTCATAACTTCCATAACCAGTTAATCTAAAATATCCTTCTCCGTTTGGACCAAATCCACTCCCTGGAAGTCCTACAATATTTTTGGTGTTTAAAAGTTCATCAAAAAATTGCCAAGAGTTTTGTTTATTTGGTACTTTAACCCAAATGTATGGCGAATTTATGGCTCCGATAAGCTTTGAATCCAGACTCCACTAATCCTTGTTTTATTATATTTGCATTATTCAAATAATACCTAATATTTTCTTTTATTTCATTTTGTGCATCATCTAAATATGTTGCTTCAGCTCCTCTTTGCGTAATATATGATACTCCATTAAATTTTGTATTTTGTCTTCTGGTCCATAATTTATTTATTTGTACTATTTCGTTTTTGCTATTATACCCATATAATTCTTTTGGAATCACAGTATATGCACACCTAATTCCCGTAAATCCTGCTAATTTTGAAAAACTTTTAAATTCAATTGCAACTTCTTTCGCTCCTTCAATTTCATAAATTGAATGTGGAATATTAGGGTCAGAAATATATGCTTCATAAGCTGAATCAAATAAAATAATTGCATGATTTTCTTTTGCATATTCAATCCATTCTTTTAGTTGTGCTTTTGTAAGTACTGCTCCTGTTGGGTTATTAGGATAGCATAAGTATATTAAATCAACTTTTGTTTTTGGAATTTCTGGTATAAAATTATTTTGAATATTAGATACCAGATATATTATATTTTCATAGTTTGTTATATGGAAATTTCCGCTTCTACCTGCAATAACATTTGTATCTAAATATGCTGGATATACAGGATCTTGAACTGCTACAATATTATTCACATCAAATATATCACTGATATTACATATATCCGAATTTATTCCATCTGATATAAAAATTTCATCTTTTTCAAATTCTATATTCTTAGTCAGATAATCATTTTTTATAATCTTTTCCTTTAAAAAGTCATACCCAGTTTCTGGCCCGTATCCTCTAAAAGTTTCTTTTTCTTGCATTTCTTTGCAAGCATCTTGCATAGCTTTTACTACCGCTTTTGGAAGTGGTAAAGTTATATCTCCAATTCCTAGGTTAATTAACTTTTTTTCTGGATTCTTCTTTTTAAATTCATCTACTCTTTTTGCTACAGTCACAAATAAATAGTTATTTTGAAGATTTAAAAAATTGCTATTTATTTTACTCATTTATCCACTCTCCTTTAAATACTGTTACCGCAGGTCCATTCATATATATATGATTATTTGACCTCCATTCAACTCCTAGATTTCCTCCTAACAGTTCAACATTAACTTTTCTATTTGTAAAATTATTTAAATAACCTGCCACCACCGAACTGCATGCTCCTGTTCCACAAGCTAATGTTTCTCCTGTTCCTCTTTCCCATACTCTCATTTTTATATTATCTTTGTCTACTATTTCTACAAATTCAACATTGGTTTTCTCTGGAAATATATTTAAATTTTCAAAAATTGGTCCATACTTATTTATTTCTATCTTTGATAAATCCTTTACAAATGTAACTGCATGTGGATTTCCAATTGATACACACGTAAATTCAAATTCTTTTTTATTTATTTTAAATTTCGCTTTTATTTTTTTATCTTCAATTCTAACACTTTCGTTTTTGATTATAGGAATCTTCTCAGGTATTAATATAGGCTCTCCCATGTCTACCTCTACATTATTTACTTTTCCCTTAGTTATATTAAGTTTTAAACTTTTTATTCCAGAAAGTGTCTCTATTGTTGCCGTTTCTCTTTCTATTAACCCCAATTCATAAGCAAGTTTTGCTACACATCTGATTCCATTTCCACACATTTGTGCTTCGGTTCCATCTTTATTAAACATTCTCATTTTTAAATCAGCAATGTTACTTTTACACAATAAAATTAATCCATCTGAACCAATTCCAAAATGTCTGTCACTTAGTTTTTTACTTAGATTTTTTACATCAATTGGTTCTTTTTTATTAGTACAATCTATATATACATAGTCATTTCCTAATCCTTGCATTTTAAAAAACATCATAAAATGTAACTCTCCTTTCATTACATTTTATGATGTTTTGACTTTATTATGAATTTTTATATAGTAACTTTATAGATTTGCAAGCATTAGTATAAGTATTATGCTTATATATATAAATGCAAATAATGATAAGCCAGTTATTCCCATTATCAATCCAGCTTTTCCTAATTTACTTCCTATTCTTTTTACTGATTTTGCTCCAAATATAATCGCAAGTATACCTGATGGTAGTGTTATATACCAGAATAGTGCTGAAAGTATTGAAATTATTCCTAGAACAAATCCTGCTATTCCTATTGTAGATTTTTCTTTATTGTTTTCTTCCATTTTATATTCCTCCTTCAACTTATTCTATAACAATTGTATTGTTTTCAATTTTATGTTCATCTTTTTCATCTAGCACAATTGTATCATTTTCGTCTTTCCTATCTGATTGTTCAGTTGTACTTGTTGGTACTTCTTTTATCTTTATTTCACCTACTTGTTTTAATGAATCAAGATCGTTTACTTTTATTGCTGTTTCAGATACTGTATATAAATTATTATCTATATATAATCCTCTTAAAAGTTTAGTAGTATTATTATAGTATGTATTTTTTTCCTTTTCATGAGTTATGATTCCTTTTAGCTTGAATCCATCTTGTATGTTTATATTATATACAAAATATCCCTCTGCTATATAAGGCTTATTATATTTTGAATAATTATTTACTAATGATGAATATGAATCCGAAGTATTTATTTCAAAATCGTCACTATAATTATTTACAGGTATTGCAATTAAAGACTTTTCTTTTGAAAATAATAGTGCTTTTGGATTTGTTAATATTGCTGATGTTGTTCTACTGTCTCCTATTACTACACTTGAAATTTGAATTGGTGTATTTACATTTGAAACATCAAATAGAGCCATTTTCATTCCTACAATTTTTGCTGTTGTAGAAATTACTCTTCCACTGTAATCTCTCCTTACAGTTTCTTTTGTCTCCATTCCAATTCCAATTATATGATTTTCATCATAAGGATGTAAATATGTACTATATCCAGGTATTTTTAATTCTCCAAGTACTTTTGGATTTGTTTCATCTGATAAGTCCATTACAAATAGTGGATCCATTGTTTTATATGTTACAAAATAAACTTTGTTTCCTATAAATCTTGATGAATACATTGTTTCTCCTTTTGCAACATAGTTAGATATTCCTATTTGTTTCAATTTCTCATCAAAGATTGCAACTCTTGAACCTTTATTATTGTATAAAGCAATTCTTAAATGATTATCTTTTTCATCTAATGAATATTGGTTTATGGTTTTTCCTTTTATTTTAGTTTTTGCACTGTATTTTACATTTCCATCTTTATATATATCAAATTTATATATTTCTGTCCAATATCCATTTTCTCCGTCAGTTTCATAATCAGCTAATCCAAATACTCCCTTTAATCCAAATATAGATTTTATACTTGGAATACAGCTTTCATATTTATATTTTTCATTCAACAAATATATAGCGTTTTCAGACACATAAGCATTTGATATATCCATTAGATATGAGTCAATCTTAATATCTGATCTCTCATTGTTTAAATCTACTACTGATATCAGCGTTTGTTTTCTTGTTTTCAAATCTTTTAAATATTTAATATTTTCAAGATTTAAACTTTTTTCCATACAATCTTCTGTATAGCTTATATCAATTTCATCATTGTCAGCTTTTTTTAGACTTCCTGTTGAAATTACATATAACACATTATCTATACATCTAGATGTATAATATGGTTTATTCATTGTATAGTTTTTAGTTAAAACTGGATTTTCTCTTGATGATATATCATAAATTTCAACTGTTGTATTCGCATTTCTATAATATGAATTTCCTGTTGTTTCTCCCTCAGATATTACAATTAACTTGTCTTTGTATAATATTAAGTCTTCAGGTATACTATTGTCTGCAATTGCAAATTTAGATACTATTGTTGGTTTTTTAGGATCTTTAACATCTGTTATTACAACATTTTCTTCTGATATTGAATAAATATAGTCTCCATCCGTTTTTACAATATCTGCTTCATCTACATTCTCAACTTGTATATTAGTAGTAGAATAGCTCTTTGTGCTTGAACTTGAACTACTTGATTCAGAATTTGATGTATTATTGCTTATAATGGTGTCAACTCCAGCATCTAGTATCCCGTCACTTTTTGCAATATCATCATAATAGTAGTATTTGCTTGGATAATAAAGAATCGAAAATGGCATTGTAATAATACCAATCAAATTCTCTTTTAAGTTCTGATTAGTTTCTCCTTCATATATTTTTAGTAATTCTTTTTGTGATTTTATCGTTCTTAATTCTGTTTCTTTTTTATTTAAAGTTATAATTAAAATGGTTGATATAAGTATAATAACTACTAATAATATAGAAAAAATCTTTATCTTTTTCTTCATATTTATCCTCCTTTTATTTTATACATATAGAATATATTAATTAATAAAACAAGTCAATTATTTTAAAAAGTTTTATGTCAATAATTTTAATTTATACCTTTTAAATTTCGCATAACTCTTTACTTTATGTAAAGTATGTGATATGATAAATACAATAGCGTATGCTATTAATAACCGGGCTATAAGCCCAAAAGGAGTTTGCATGAAAAATCAAATTAGCACTCTGCTTAAAATAGCAGAGCAAATGAAGCGGCATAGCCACTTCAAAATAGTACACCAGTACTATTCGCGCTCTTTTGAGCGCCAAGTACTGGCAGTAAAAAAACAACTCTCCTATGCTCCGCATATAGAGTTGTTTGAAGCAATTCTCCCTTACATACGTAAGGGACAGATTCCCCCCATAATCTGGGGTGGATCATCTTTTTATTATGAGCTTCTCCGGAAGGCCGGAGATTCTTTCTATACTCATATGAATGAGTATAGATGCTTTGAAAGATTCTGCTGCTACGGCGACGAAGCAGCAGAAGCACAACTGCTGATAATTTTAAATCAGCTTTATACCGTTGGGATAGTATTTATCCCGACAGGGAAATCGATTCGCGCTGTAATAACTTGATATTATAGCGCATAAAAGTTTTGTTTTCATTCCAATAGGATTGGAATGTCTTCTGAGAACTCCTTTTAGAGGGTAGCAAATTGCTACCCTCTTTTTTTGCCTCATTTAGTGACAGTTCCTAATTGTTCCATTTGTACAATAAAAAATTTAGTCCCCTTACAAATATAAAAAAGCCCTAGAAATAGGACTTTTTTTGTTGGTGCCTCGAACTGGAATCGAACCAGTGACACAGGGATTTTCAGTCTTTCATTGCAAATCCTTATAGTTGTTATGTATGTAGTTGTGTATTTAAATATCATTAATATTTGACACACCATTTGACACACTTTTAGTTTTTTTGCTATTTTCGTAAGAGCATTTTCTGTCAAGGGTTGCAACTATATAAACTCTAGAAAACACTTCAATATTATTACAAATAAATTCTATCTCCTCTTGGCTAAACATTTTTTTGTTCGATTCAATTCTTTGTTTCACTATTTCTATTATTTCCATATTTTTCTCCTTTTACAGAGAAACGCGTTTCTTTTTTTATTTGATTAAATTATATAATATATTTTAGTATTGTCAACAAAAATCGTTCGACAAAACTTAGCTATTTCAGCATTTTTTAGCAAATTCGACAAATAAGAATTGAGTATTTTCAATGCTTTTGTGTTTTCAATATGGAACTGGGAGTTCCATATTTTCTTTTATGAATAAACATATTAAAATACATACATACTAACTTTAGGAGTAATTATGTATATATTTGTGATAAAACCTTTGCGAGAAAAAAGAAATATAACTTTATATAGTTTGAGTAAATTTACTGGCATTTCTAGAACCTATCTAAGAAGTCTTGAGAATAATCAAGTATTTAATCCTACAATGCAAATTTTAAATAAGATTGCTACTGCTTTAGATGTTACAATAAAAGATTTGTTTTACTATGGAAATGATATCGAGAAGTTACGTGCAGAGATGCACAATAAAATTGAAATTTTTGGACTAGATTCAAAAGAAGTTCTTGAAGTTAGTCAAATTATAGATCTACTTATAAACGTCAAAATGAAAGAGAGCTAATTAAATATTAGCTCTCACTTCTTTGCAGAGTTCGTTAAAACTTTTATTGCTTATATATTTTAAACTTTCAGCAGTTAGCACATTATTTTGTATGGCATACTTGTCCCATTCTTTTTTGCTTAATATCTTTGGTAATTCTCTCATCTTTCGTAGTGATTTTTGATACATCTTTTTCATCTTAATCACTCCCTTAATTTATTATACCACATTTTATAAAATATTTGTGTCGAACCGTGTCGAACGAAAAAAATGCGTAAAATCAAGGAAAAATCAACACTCCAGAATCGATTTTAAGGCGTTTTTATTTTTGAGACAACAAGTTATATGGCTCAAAAAAAGACTATTGCTAGTCTTTTTTCATATTTCTTGTAAATATTTCATATATGTATTCATAAATCTTTCTAATTCAACTTGTTCTACATATCCAATTTTAAACACTATCTCCCTTTTAGCAATTTCTATTAAGTCATCACACTTTACAATGCTGTCTTTCTTCAATCCGTTTGTTTGATTTTTATTTAGACTTTCATTATATGGATATGTACTTTTTTCCGTTTTTGAAGACAATAGAAATCCAAAATAATTCATATCTACTGCTTGTCCATCATCTATTATAACAAAACTATGATTAGTTCCAGTAGCACCATTTTTATATTCATAATTACTTACAAACACTATATCTCCAATATTAAATTTTTTCATCTGACTTCTCTCCTTTTGCCTTAGAAGTATAATAAATGACTTCTTCTTTTGATAAGGCATACTTTTTAGCTTCTGTTGTATTGCAGAAGTCAGAATATTTTTTTATCAATCCTTTTTCCTTAGCCATTTTGACTAATGCTGTAGATTTGTTTTTATAATCTACATTAACCATCTCTTATACCTCCTTATAATATTTATTTTATTATTTCCATTTTTATAATATATTATTAATTTTTTTTTAAATTGTTCATAATATATTATACCATAGATTTACATAATATGCAATTTTTTTGTTATTATTGCTATCTATATAATACCACAACATTTTTATTTGTCAATTATTTTTTTTTGAAAAGGTCAAAAAATAAGCTAGGCAGTACCTAGCTCGTTATACTTTTTTACAATATCTTAAGCAAATCCAACCAGATGGAATTTTACCCCATTCACCTTTTACTTCTGATACATCACAGATACAATTTCTTACTAATCCGTTTGGTTTGTAGCCTGATAATTGTTTTATTTGTGCTTGTGCGTTTGGTGTTAACTGATTGAATTTTTTCCAGTCATAATTTGTTCCTGGACCAGTTCGTACTGTTAAAACGTCACAGTCAACTTTATATCTACCTTTACTATATTTTTTACTATTATTTGAAGGTAAATTTGCATTTATATATTTTGTTGGGTTTATAAAATTGTCATTTTTATCTCTTACCTCAAAATGCAAATGTGCTCCAAAGCTGTGGCCAGTATTTCCCATATAGCCTATAATTTGTCCTTTTGATACTTTTTGTCCTACTTTTACAGTTACGCTATTATATTTTATGTGAGCATATAATGTATAATATCCATTATTATGTTTAATTTTCACATAGTTGCCATACGAGCAACCATACTTGTCGTTGGTTTTATAATTGTTTCTAATTGCTACAACAGTTCCTTCTGAATGAGCTGTGATGTAATCTAAAGTGTATCCAGTACCTACCAAATCAATACCATTATGGAAACCTTTTTTAAAGGCTTGTGTGATTACGTTACCTTTGTTTTTAAATACTCTACTCATATTTTGTCACCTCGATTTCATCTTTTATTTCCTCAAAAATTTCTTCTGTAGGTTCTTCTACAAGTTTCATTACTTCAAATTCTTCATCTTCCATAAAATTCTTTCCTTTCTAAAAAAAATTAAGTTACTGGATTTATTGCCGTGCCAGTTAATTTTACCCACGATGCTGCCGTCCTGGTTCTAAAAAACACCCCACTCTGCGATGGGATGTCAGGTATGTAAATTTGGCATATATTCCATGCTGACGAGCTTCCTACTATTAAACTAGGATTTAATGTTAACAAAACTCCATAAGGGTATGCATCTGTTGGAAAACCACTTAAATTCTGCGTGCCAATTGCTCCGTTTATTGCATGAATACTATTTTCTCCACTTGTTATAACATCATTAAAGCTCCTCCCTGCCTCCAGTGTTGCTTTAGCTTTCAGATATAAATTATTTTTTTTAATTTCTTCTTTTATTTTAGTATATTGAGGTATCATACTTTGACACCTCTTTTCTTTAAAATATTAAGTGTGTGTGTGTGTGTGTGTGTACAGCCACAATGTTTTCAGCTCTTATCATATTACTACTCTCCTTTATTTTTGTAATTTATATTTGAAATTCCCAATATTGCACCCATAAATGTTGTTACTGCTGTCATTATTGTTAATACAATATCAGTACAGCCGACGTTGAAACAATTTAGTATTACACCTGTTAATGTAGTCAATGCTGGTAAGAATACTAATGTAATCCATTTTAACACATCATATAATTTGTTACTCATAATCAATCTCTCCTTTCTTTTAAGATTATTAAGTCCTCATGTATTGCCTGAAAACCGGCAATAGCTCTCTCATCGTGTTGTTTAAATTCTGTATTAGCGTTGTCCATGCTAGTTTTTAATAAGTTCAAACTTTCAGCAATATTTCTGTTACTAGCTGACAGTTCGCCCAACAATTTGCCAGCAGCTTCTCGTTCTGCTCTTTTCTCTTCTTGTTCTTCCTTCCTTTTAGCTTCATCTTGAGTTTCTTTATCTTTTCGGTCTTTCCTATCAAGGTACAGAAAAATAATAAAAAGAACTGCCATCGTGACAGTTCCTCCGTTCGACAGAAGAATATTTATGAGATTATTTGCTTCTTCCATGCTCTCCTCCTTTAATTTTTTGTATAAAATAATTCTACATAAGCTGCATAACTTGACCAATCAAATTGAGTATTTATTGTTAAAACTGTTCCTGTGCTGTTAAGATACACCATTATTGTATTTCCTGACGTTATGTTCGGCGCAGGTAAGCCTCTTTGAGAGTTAGAACTTAACATGACACCTTCGATTGCTCTAGTTAAAGTTATGTTTTCTAATCCTGTTTGCACATATTTTGCTTGTGCATTTGGCAAATTTCCGCAATTGATTCTTTTTGCATATTCTTTCTTGCCATCAATAATTCGCCCTGTTTCATATTCAGTTCCTGTTGTAATATTTAATATATTTTGTTTTTTATTTATCAATTCTTTTATTTTACTCCATGCATTAAACATTTGAATACTCTCCTCTCACAACAAATTCAAAATATTCGCCTACATCACAGCCCCAGTCACTAGTTGTCTTAATCTGGTTGCTTACTGTGTTAGCTTCGCCTATCTCTCGATAATGACCGTCTGTTCCTGCATCGTCACTACTTAATATTAGTAGTTCTCCCATATAATACACATCAAGGCAATGTGTTCCTACTTTATAATGGCAAGGCAATGTTATAGTTCCACCTTTGACTATATCTGCAGTTAGATGTAAGAAGTATTTGTGCTCTATATGTGAGTTAATCTCTTTTTCGATGTTATTCTGCATATCGTTTAAGTTTTCTGCCGATAATGGTGTTGTTCCTTCGTAAACTGCTTCTTCTACTTCTTGTTTGACGTCGCCATTCATGAAATAGGCTTTACTTTTTAATGTTCCATTTTGAAACGTTTTTTTCTTCATCTTCTGGCCTCCAATTCCTCAATTTTGCTTTGCAACTTATTTATTTGTTCTTGTTGCTCTTGTATTGCTTTGGATAATGTTGCTATTATAGGCAACTCATTAATATAATATCTTTCTTTTATTTTTCTTTTTTTGTCTGCTGGTCTCTTAATAACAAAATTAGGATCTATTTTCTCCATATCCTGAGCTATATATCCTATTTTATAATGTTTACCATCATCTATTTTGTCAAATTCTTTATGTTTAATTTTTTTGATTATATCTAAAGCACATGCACTACTATTTTTTATATTCTTCTTTATTTTTTTATCTGATGAAATATTATTAGCATATACATTTCCGTCAACATTCAAATCAGCTCCATAAATCTGTACTATACTAGCTGGGTACATTGATATAGTTGCCTTTTTACTAGCAGTTCCTAAAAATATAGTTCCACCAGCCACATGAAAATCTCCATTATCAGTTTGTAAAACATAGTTTTCTCCACCGATTTTAAATGAATAACTTCCGACCTGAATTTTTAAAAAATTCAACAGCATTCAATATGTTGATTTTTGGTGTATTGCTATCATATGAATTTTCTGGAATGATTTGCAATAGAACATCTTCAGTTTCTTTATCTATAAAAACTATCTCTCCACTTAGTCCACCAACAATTTTAACATTTCCAGAAATTATACCACTTTTGTCTCCAGAAAGAACTAAATCACATGCAGTTAATACTAATTGACCACTAAAATCTCCAGCATTTTTGCTAGCCATTTTAAAATCTTTAATAAAAAGTATTGGCCAAAACTTCCCATCGCTTTGAGTCGTTATCCCCCAAGCCATTCCATCTTTAATACTTTGATTATAGTTTCCAGGAACCGCAAAAGCTATAAACTTATTTCCATCAACTTTTTGAACACCCATATTTGCAAATACCGTTTCACTATCATAAAAGTGTTGTCCTGTTTTGTCTAAGGACATCAGCACTTTTTTATTGTCATCTAATATTGCTAGACTTGCATTTTGATTTATAATCATCATTTGAATAAATTCAGCAATTTTGTTCCAAGCAACTTTAACAGCTTCTGAATTTATTTCCAAATATGTTGCAAATTCATTTTTATCTAATTTAGCGCTTGCCATTATTTCAATTTTTCTGGCGGTTTGTTCTATTCCTGTTTTAAACTCTGATTCAGTTATATACATATCAGTGAAATCATTTTTTACAATGTATTCTGCATAAAATTTGTTTCCTACCATATCGATTAAGTAGATATAATTGTCGCCTTCAAATAACTCAATATTTATATTGTCTAAAGGTTCTTTTATAGGTTCTTCTAATTCCTCTAAAACATAAAACTCTGTTAGTTTTAATCTACGTAGAACATAATCTTCATCTTTCGTTATAACTAAACTATCATAAATATTGCCTTTAAATCGTAGCTCTTCAATGTCTATTATGTACTCTTTTTTATCTGCAGACGGATTAGTTCTACTTTGTTTATCTACTACTATTTTATATTTCATAATACTATCCTTTCTGGTTAACTTGTAATCCTATTCTTGGATATAAATTACTACGAGGAAATAAGTTTGCTTCATAAGTCTTATTTCCTTGCACCTCTAGTCTTAATATATCAGCTTGTCCTGCATCTTTAATATGTATCTCACTTACTCCATCAGTTTCTCTCTTATATTCTGCTGTATTAGATACAGTTTGCTTTATTGCATTGATATCTTGCTCTTGTTGAGTTAGTTTTGTTTCGTGTTCAGTAGTTTGCTCTGCTAGTTGAGTTATTTTTCCATCTATTTGATTTATGCTTGACTGAACCCTTCTGTTTATGATTTTCTGTGATGGTGTTCTAGTGGTTGTTTCTTCTTTTGATTTACATTGTATTTTGCTTTCAATACTTGCAATCCAACGCCCTGAAAATTGCATTGAACCTTGGTATATTACATTTTTGCCATCTATAACAACGATATCTCCTGTATCTAACGCTGGATCTATTATACTTTCGCCTTCAAAGCTATAAAATTCTAAGTCTTTTAAGGCATTATAAATATTATCGATTTGCTCTTGATCAACTATGTACATATTGTCTTGGCTGATATAAACTGTATTGCCTGTTGTATCTCCTTTTTCAAATAGTTGTATTCCATCATCATACCTTACACGTGTTATTTTGAATTTTTCTCCCCATTTAAAAGTCTTAAATAACTTTAATGAAAGTGTAACTGAACTTTCTCCGATTGTTTTTATATATAGTTTTCCATCTCTACCTATTACTGCTATTCCACCAGCTTGTTCTGCTATATAGCTTAAATAAGTTCTTGCTGATACTGTATTGTCGTACACTGCTATTTCCTTATTCATGTTTAAAAAAGAAGTAGAACCGAAGTTCTACTCCTGCTTTCGTACACAAGTCTTGTAGTACTTGTACTATTTTTGCTTTTCCATTGTTGTTATCTATTAGCGTTTTTCCATTATAATTAAATTCAAATTTAATCATATTATCACGTAGTTTTAATGTTACCGTATAATCATCATCTTTACTTATTTCATCTACGTTAAATATTCCGATTGGTACTATTTCGCCTGTTATTCCACTTTTTATTTCTATTTTATTTATAGTTGATGGTACTACTGATTTATATAATTTTAGTTCTATGCTTTGTGCTTCCACACAACCAAGAACAAATTCATCACTCGAAAAAGCTTTTTTCGAAGGCTTACAGTCTAATACATATTTAGGATTTATTTCTTCATCATTTATATATACTTTTAATAAATGAGTTACATTGTATATTTTAGACTTATAGTTATCACTCGTATCATACATTAACTATTTGCCCCCTCTACTGCTGTTTTTTGCGCTTGTGTTAATTCTTTTTGCATTAAATTAAATGATGTTTTCCATTTTGTTTTTTCTGTTGCTGTCCCTTTTTCTGTTTTTATCATGTCAATATGTCTCTTTGAAACTCTAAACTGTGCGCCTTCTAAAAATCCACCTTTTACAACTGGAATTTTTATATCCAATACAAATGGATTCTTAAATGTTTTTTGACATAATTCTTCTGCTTCTTCTTCTGTATTAAAATCCCATGACATTGAAAGTTTTAACATTCCTACAGCTATTGGATTATCTATTAACGAACCATCAACAGCACTAGAATAACTGTCTTTATCTGTGTCTTCTATGTCTACTGAATATGTACTTGGTGTCGGTAAATTTTCTGTTTTTCCATGTTCTCTCCATAACATAATTTTATCCTCCTACTAATGCTTCTATATCTTTCCCTGATTGTCTTTTCATGTCTCTTAAATTGTCCAATAATATTTGTCCTAGTTTTGCATTTCCTACATTTACTGTTAAATAAATTGGTTTATTGTTTTCATTTTCTTTATATGCTATATCACTTAAAGCATCCAACATATTATTAGCCTCAACATTTACAGGTTTTATTGTTGGATTTGTTAAAGGAATACCTGTTACCGCTTCCGTATTTATTGTATAAGACATTGTTCCTGCTAAATTCTTCATTTCATTCTTTATCTTATTAGTATTTGACTTTATTCCACTAACCATTAAATCAATCATGTCTGGCATATATGTATGGAAATTACTCAAAGGTCCTTCGTCTGGTTCTGTGAAGTGTAAGAAACTTTTTATTTTGTTTGCAACTGATGTAACTGCATTTGTTACTTTATGAATATTGTTTTTTATTCCTGTTGCCATATTGGTAGCCAAATCTTTTCCCCATGTAGATGCATTTCTTCCTAAGTTGGTAAATGTATTTTTTACATTACTTCCCCAATTTACTACCGTTGTTTTAGCATTATTAAGTCCTGTTGAAATATTATTTCTTAAAGTAGTTACTTTTTCTCTTACTGTATTTGAAGCATTTATCCAGCATTCACTAACTTTTGTTTTTACATTGTTTCCCCAATTTGAAATTGTTGTTTTGGTATTACTTGACCAGTTTGAAATATTGCTTTTTATTTCTGTGAATTTACTAGTTACATTATTTTTAAAATCAATAAATGGCTGTTTTACTTTGTCCCATATTCCTAATAATCCATTTTTTAAACCTTCTATAATAAAGCGTCCTTGTTCTTCCATCACAGTTGATGGTGAATGTATTCCAAATGCATTTTTGAATCCATCTATAAATGGCTTGAATACGTTGTCATATATCCATTGTCCTATTCCAGCAATAGCATCTCCTATTCCCTTTAATATTCCTAGTATTACATTTCCACCACATTCTTCTATCTTGCCTCTAAAATATTCCACAGCCGAATTGCATATATTTGAAATAACTGTACCTACATTTATTATTGCTCCTACAACGGATACTTTTATTATTGCAGCCCCAATTAACTGAAATATTCTTTTAGCTACTCCTGACCAATCAATTCCGCCTAAACACTCAGCAATTTTGTTTGGAAATTTTTGAAAATCGTATTGTTCAATAAAAACAACTATTACATCTAACAAACCTTTTGTGAAATCTCCTATTGTTTTGCCACAGGTTTGCCAATCAAAATTATCTAAAAATCCATTTATTCCATCTACTATGCTTTGCCCGAATTGTTTCCAGTCAAATGTTGTTACAAAAGTATAGGCAAAATATATAGCTGTATTTAATCCTTGTGCAAACGTATTACCAACTTGATTCCAATTTGTTGTTCCAATAAACCCATTTAAAGTTTTGGCTATTCCAGAGGCTATATTTCTAGACGTATTTTGAATTTTATCCCAAGGAATTTTAGACATAGCATTGTTTAATTTTTCGCCTAACATCTTTCCAATTTCATTCCAATTACCATTCTTAATAGCATCTATTATTTTATTTGGTGTTTTGTCTACTTCTGATAAATCTATATTAGGTGTTCCACTAGTATTACCATTTTTGTTATCAGAAACATTGTTTATTTCACTATGTACACTACTCAATGATTTACTTGTTTGCTTTGCACTACCTGATGCATTCTTCATTGATGAAGCTGTAGCTTTTGCAAATATATTTACTCCACTAAACGCATATACTAGACTTTGTACTGCCTTCATCAAGCTATAAACCAGATTAGTTACATATTGTATTACTGGTGCAAATACACTGCCCATAGCATATTTCATATACTCTATATTTGCACTTAACTGTTTAGCCTGTGAATTTTGACTAGACAGCCAAGCATTTGCACTACTGCTTAGTGCAGAATATATACTTCTCAAACTAAAGAGAGCTGTAGCATATTTCAAAACATTTCCTAGGCCACTCTTTAATCCTGCTCCCATTCCTTTTATGTTATTATAAATATTTTGAGTAACCTTTGGTAAGCTTTTAAAACTATTCTTCATATTTGACATATTATTTTTTACTTGTTCCGTCTTCTGTTTAAACACACCAAAAAAACTACTCAATTTATTTTGAGTAGTTGAAGTTTTTAAAATTTGCTGTCCTAGTTCTGCTATTCTTGATTTTGCTACATTTAATAATTCATTATATCTTTCTATTTCTTTATTTAATTTATCACTTTGAGATACTAGTAAATTATAATTGTTATCATTATCCAGTCTTCTATATGTTTCTGTTTTTATTTGTTTATTTCCTGCATTTGGCATTTCTTTTATTACTGACTGATTTGTGTCATTTCTTATTTTATCTAGAGCAGTATTAGTAATATCTAATTTAAATTGTCGCCCAGTTATTTTCTTTTGTAGACTATCTATTTCTTTTTCTATTTGTGTTATTTGTTTTTTTGCATCTTGATTATTTACTTTTATTGATAGTTCATTATTTCTAGAACTCTTTTTTAAGTCTTGCGTTTTTTTCTTCATAAAGTTTACTGCTTGATGTAATTTATTCGTCATTACTTTAGTATCTACTTTAGAGAAGGCTTCTTGTGCTTGTTTAACTGATTTTTGAATTGTTGGTGCTATTTCTTTAAATTTTTGTAAGGCTTCTTCTACTTTTGCAGTTACTATAATCTCAATTTCTTCAATAGTCATTTTTTTCACCTTCTTTCTTTTTGAGTACAATAAAAAAGCACCTACTTAAATAGGAGCTTTTTGTATCTAATATTTTTTTATAATTCTATTTCATACACAGCTGTTGGATTTCCATTAAACATATTGTCGAAGAATTGTAATTTTATTTTTTTACTTGTGTTATTTACTCCAAAAGCCATTTGTGCTTTACAAGTAGTTCCTGCAGTTATGCTTTGTGGATTTTTTGTATCTATAGGATATGTATATCCAATTTCGCCCTGTTCATCTATTACCTTGAAATTCATATCACTTACATATAGTCCATCTTCTGTTTTATCGCAAACATAGGTATAATTGATTAAAAATACTTGTTTAGGTTTTTCATCAGCAAACTCATTTCTATCTTTAGTTTCTTTTATTTCTGTTATTTGTAAGGCGTATTCTTCTGTTCCGTTTTTTACTGTTATCGTATCTCCTATATTGCATTTTTTTACATCATTTCCAGATGATGTGGTTGTAGTAACATTGTTATTTCCTCCTGAAAATAAAACCACAAAGCTTATTATTGCTAAAACAGTTCCTGCAATGCTCATTTTCTTATTCTTTTTCTTAGCTAAAGCTATGATTCCAAGTACAATTGCTAACACTGCTAAAATTAATGATACATCTTTAAAAATACTGAATGAAACTAAAAAAGCTATAATTCCTAGTATTAGTGAAGCTATTCCCATAATATTTCCTCCTTTTATTTAATATAAAAAGAGTATACTACAAACAGTGTTGTAAATCAATAGGTTAAATTATACTTTTTATCGACATTTTTCGACATATTTTGTCGAAATTATCCTTTAAACAATTTTCTTTGTTCTTCTAAAGTTTGAACTTCATCTTTTTCTTTAAAAAGCTCCTTATAACTATCTCTAATAAGTATTATTTTTGCATTTTGATTCATACAATCACCAGATATTAATTTATTGGTAACCGCTTCTTGCAAATTTATTTCCTGTCTTAGTTTGTCTATTTGTCTAGTTAAGTGTACTTGACAGTATAAATTTATTTCTTTAAAACTACCATTCCAAAATTCTTGTGGTTTCATATCGAAATAATACGCCAATGGCTCCATAGAGTATATTAAGTCTACAATGTTTTTTGATTCTTTTATTGCTTTTATTATTTCATCTATACCATCGAAAGAATTTGTTCTTCTGTTATTTTGTTTATAACTTGCTCTGCTGATTTCTGAACTAATTCGTTCATATCTGTTTCTGATAAAGGATTTGACATCATTTCTTTTAATTCTTTCTTTGTCATCCTTTTCTTGAAAAAACCCTCTTCATTCAATGCCTCTGCTATCTTTCCGTATAAATCGCTTACACTTATTCCTTCTATTCTACATTCATCTATAAAGTCATATACTTCATCCGATGATGCAAATGCACTCTTACCTTCATCATTTTCTGCTAGTTTAAATATTATTTTAGATAATGCTTCCATATCTAATATAAAATAGGCTTTTTTAAATACTTCTTCAAAATTCTTATTTTTTAACAGATTAGCTATTTCTATTATTTTTCTTGTTTTTAGTACTAAATTAATATTTCTATTTTTTGTTTCTATAATCATTTATTTTCTCTCCTTTGCAAAAGAGAGAAGACTTTTCAGTCTTCTCTTATTAAAATTTTGTTGAATCTCCCTCTACAGGATATCCATCTGTTTCTACTACTTTTGATTCTTTATATACTCTCATAGTATCCTTTATAAAGTCCCCATCGTTCATCTCTTGCCCCGCTATATCTACGGTGCATTTTACTGATTGAACTAATGGTTTATTGGCAACTGATGCTGTTGTCTCTGGATATTCTAAGAATAAGAATATTGTTGTATCTGCATCAGCTATTGCTTGTATAGCTTTATGTGTTTCTTGTATAAACATCATTTCTATATCAACAGTTTCTGCTTTTCTTTTTCCTTTAGCCATTCTTTCTTCTTCTAAATCTAATGCACTATATGTTTGTCCCTCTTTTAAAGTTTTTAATTGTCCCACTTTTTGTACATAACCTATATCTGTTCTTTGTCCTATTAGTGTTGTTGCATAAGACACCTTTGCTTTCATAGCAACTTGTGGTGTTGTTGTTTTTGGTGTTGCTTCATCTCCCATTTTTAATTCCTCCTATCTTAAATTAAAAGAGTTCGTTATAGAATTATAACGAACTTCAAATGTTATTGTTATACCGTATTTTTGCAATATAGGATCATATACTGCAGGACTGGTATTTGTCCTTATAAAATTATATTCTTGAAGTTTCGTATCGACTTCATCTGTCATTTGCATTGCTTGTCTTTGTTTTTCATTCCAACAAGTGATTGATATTTGAAATGTAGAACGAATAGGAAATGCGTTTTCTGTTAGATTTACTGATTTTAAAGGTGTATGCAATTCCAAGCAAGGAAATTTGCTTGTAGTTGTTGGATTTGTTAATATTTGTTTATACTTTAATGGTTCTAGCTTTTCATATACTAAATCGCTAAAGTCCTTTATACTTAAATCTTTCATTTGCAACACTCCTTTATCATATCGTCTAACTTCTTCTTAACTATTTCTACATTTTCATCTCTACTTTTGAAACTTGCATCTCCTATAAAATGATTTGCTTTAGTTCCATGAGCTATGTAAAAGTCCATTCCTTTTATATTTATAACTGGATACGGTAATGCTCTATCCACTTTATTTACTGGAATGAACCACTCAGTAAATCCACTTTCAATAAAATGTTGTGACTTTCCTACGTGTTCCATTTCAGCATTAGAGCCTGTGCCAAAGTATTCAAAAAACAAATAGGATACTCCATTTGCCATAAATTTAGAAGGGTCAGCAAAAACCCTTCCTTTAACTTCTTTGGTTGACATATCAATCATTTCGACTAATATTCCTTCTTCGTTATGACCGTTTTTCTAATTTTATAGCGTATCCTCTAATGTTTTTTAGGATTTCTTCTACACTATTACTTATCGTCTGTGGTAATTTTTGAATTACAGCATTTATGTTTTTGAAATTATGTTTAACTTTAATTTCGCAACTTATCATTTTTGCATTTTCTCCATTCTATATACATAGGTATTTCCTATTTTATTTTTATCCAATACTCTATATTCAGGAATAAACTCCTCTAATTTTGAGACATCTTCAAATGATACTCCGTCACCTTTTTGTATTTCATAATCTCTCGTACTTCTACCTTTATAAATACTATAATCTACTTCTCCTGTGGATTTTTTATCTAGTTCATTTACATCTTGTTGCATATTTAGCCAAGCTATGCTTTTATATTTCCATTTCTTTTCTGGTTCTCCGTGATCTTCTATTTCTTCATATCCTGATATATATACTTTGGTTAAATCTCGTAATAACATTACTTAACCCTCCTTAATCCCGATTTTATAATGTTATTTCTTAACTTATCTATAATATCTTCGAATGATGTTGAAATAGAACCCTCGCTTCGACTTGTTAAGCCTTCTGCTCCTCTTGAAAGATATATTGCTTTTACTGCTTTCTTAATATATGGAAATAATTTCTCATCATTTTTTTGTCTATTAGAAATATCAGAGGCAATAGAAGTTACTTCCTCTAATATTTCGCTTAGAACTTCTTGGTCGTCTTTATAATTAGCTCTTAAATCGGCTATTATTTTATCTATATTACTGGTTTCTGCCATTTCTATTGCCTCCTTGATTATTGTTGTGGTAAAAGAGCTAGTAAATCTTTCTTTTTAGCATTTTCTTCAAAATCAATTCCCTTTTCAGTTAAAATTGCCTTTATTTCTTCTACTGTTAGCTCTTTTTTAGTTTCTTTTACCTCTTTATTTATTTTTAATCCTATAAATGTTGACATTTTACTACCTCCTATCCTTCGTATGAGCAGTATACACCAGCTAATTTGTTTTCGTATACATGTCCATATAGATTGTTATTTCTATATTTAAATACGTTGTCATCTCCGCTTTGGTCTTCATCTGGTGTAAAATATTTTATGTATTGATCCATAGCTGTTACTGCAGCAGATTTTTCAACACATAAGAAGTTTATATCTTTTCCACCTTCTACTAATTCATAGTAATCTGATGTTGAAGGATTTCCTGATGGAGAAGTTACTTTTGAATATGTTCCAGAACTTTCTGTATAATATACCTTTCCTGATACTACAGCTGTATCTTTTGACTTAATGTATGTGTCTTTTGCTTTTTGATATCCATAATTTTCTTTTCCGTCATTCAATGTTACTGCTGTATACATTCTTGTTTGTGGAACTTCAATTACTGTTGAAAATCTCTCTAATACTTTTTTAGATTTAGTTGTATCTAAATCATCAATCATTCCTTTTAATGTTGGTGTTATGAATAAGATTCTATTTTCTGTTGAAACTTCATCTTCATCCATTTTATTTGTACATGCTCTTAATGCACTTACCGCTCCTGCACCGTCAGAAATAGTTTCTTTCTTTAGCGAAATTCCTGCTACTCCTGCTATTTTTGCAATTCTTGCAGCATCAGTCTCTGGAACTACTTTTGTTCTTACAAATTCTCCAGATAATCTTGCAAAAGGTAATCCTAATGCTTCTTGGTTGTCTAGTCTATCAATTCTTAAGTCTTGGCTTCTTTCTTTGTCGTATTTTACTGTTTCCCATACAAATTTTGTTGAACCTTTTGTGTATCCATCATTTCTTGAGAAGTCTCCTAAACCGTCCATATCAAGTTTAGCCACTTTAATTTCTCCATTTAATCCTTTTTGTACTGTTGTTTCGTCTCCATCTAATATAGATGTTTTTGCTTCGTTTTTATATACCTCATCTAATTTAGGTAAATAAATTGTTGATAATTCAATATTATTCATTTTTCATTCTTCCTTTCTTATTTTAATCCCATTGCCTTTCTTATAGCTTCATCAGCACTTGACTTATTACCAGATGGGTCTGGATTGTATGGTGGTTTTTCTTTTGACCACTCATTTACAGCTTTTTCTACAATTCTGTCTTGAATTGATTTTATAAGCTTTGTTTTTTCTTGTAGTTGCTCTGCTGTCATATTTTCATAATCAAAAAGATTTAGAAATTCTGGATCAAATGCTGTGTCTTGTGTTGTTGCTATTTTTAGAGCTTCATCTTTTAAGTCTCTAGCATTTAACTTTCTTTGCATTGCTTCACAATCTTTTTGTTGCTTTTGCAATTGATATTGCAATTTTTGAGTTTCGTTCATCTTTGCTAATCTTTCAGCTTCTGATTTTTCAGCGTCATTTATTGTTTTCCAATTATCTTGTGCTGTTTGAATAGCCTGTTGAACTCTTCTGTCAAATTCTGCTTGATTTTTTCTATCTTTCAAGAAATCATCAAATGTTACAGGGTTATTATTTGTTCCTGTATCTTGGTTATTTGCTCCCGCTGGTTCATTATTTGCCCCAGTATTAGCATTGTTTGGATTGTTATCTTGGTCTTCCATTTTTTACTCCTTTTGCCCCAGCCATTGCCTAAGCCCCAGCTATTGCGAATTTGTATTCTGTTGTTCTTTATAGCCTGCAATCAGTAAAAAGGCATAAAAAATAGACGTACGTCTACGTCTAAAAATTTATAATTATAAAATGTTAATAACTTATTTATCTTTGTTCTTTGTTTTCATATATCCATCAGCAAAATTATATTTAAACACCCAAATAATTGGTCTAAATATTGTAATTATAGTAAATATAATCCAATACCAAGTTGGCATTTGCAATTTAATGCTTAATATTAAAACTAATAACAACATATTATTTTTCCTCCTCAATTAATTCTATATCTTTTATTAGTTTTGTTCCAAAATCTTTGTAATTTTCATATCCACCTTTGTGTCCTGATATTATCCATAATTCTTTATACATATTTTCTTTTAATTTATTTACGAGCTCTTTGTCTGTTATGTAACAATAAAATGTATCTTTCTCTATATTATAATTTGTAATCATACCACTTTGTGTTGGTGTATTTGTTAAATATTCTACTTCTATTTTATAATATGTTTTTAATAAATCTTGCTCTTGTGTTACTGCTGTTATTCTAGCCTTATCTCTATCATTACTTTCAGCATAATTTATATAACCATGAAAATTTCCTATTGCCATCGGAACTACGAATAATGCTAATAATAGCACTACTGCAATTTCTCCAAACAAAAATTCATGGTCATAACTTTCATCTGCTAGATAAAAGAATAAAATCATCAATCCAAATAATATAATTTCTAAAAAAATTGTTAATAAAATCATTTAATTTTCCTCCCTTGTTATTCCTTTTATTGCCCAAAATTGTGCTTCTTCTAATTTTGTTAATGCTAATGATGTTTCTCTACTTGGTTTACACTTTAAATCTATTTCATCATAGATAATTGAGAAACATTCTCTTATATGTTGTATTCTGTTGTTTTTCTCTTCATTTACTGCCAAATATTTTGCTCTATTATTCATTTTTTCACCCTCTTCCATAATAAAAGCACCTACTGTTTAGTAAGTGCTATTTTATCCCATCATATATCATTGTTAAACTTTCTAATTGTCCTTTTCTTTTTAATTTTTCTTTTTCTTCTTTGCTATATTTAAAACTTTTAAAAACATTTTGTACTTCATTGTATAGTTTTATTATTTCTTCATTGTCCATATTTTTTGGGCACTCTATAGTTCTTTCTATCAACTTTTCTATATAATCATCTTTAAACATATAATTCTCCTAATAAATTATTTAATTCAATTGCTTCATTTATTGACTTGCCCACTAAATAACTTTGTATTTTATTATCAAGGAAGTCCAATCTATCAACAACTGGTATTTTATATAAAGTCTTTGCAAATTCCAAAGTATTATTTTCTATTTTTATCTTGTCATTTATTTTTACTAAATTTTCTACCCAATTATCATAAGAAGATGGAATATTAATCAATTTTTCCTTCTTACATATTTCTTTAGTTAATAACTCTGTTGAAGCTTCCTCTATTCTTTTATACTTTTTATATGTATCAACATCATAATAACTAATAGAATGAGCATGTAATTGTTCATGTAATATTGCATGCGGAGAAGTTGTACTTTCAATTTCTATATTGCAATTCCATAATTTCGCATTTGTCTTTCTATTACTTATGACAATGTTTCCACTCCATTTAGAGTTATTATCAGTATATTTGTTGCCTATTTCATACATTTTATTTGCTATGATTTTTATTTCTTTTTTTGAATAATGTCTTTCTCCTGATGAATACAATTTTTCTTTTTTAAACTCAGGATATGTATTATTATAACTTGTTTTTTCTTGTTTTTCAACTGGTGGTAAGTACGTTATTGTACTTCTGCAGTAATGAAAGTGATGTTGTATTGGCGGAAGATTTAATCCTAATACTAATCCATTACATCTAATTCTTTGTACTGTTAATTCTTTTTGTGTCTCACCATAATATCTATCAAATACATTTTCTTTGTTAATATAAAACTCTTGATTATTTAAACTATCACACATTAAAGTTGTTTTATCATCTTCTACTGCAATAAATCTAACTTTTGAATTATCTTCTGTTACTTCTTTTATTCCTTCTGCTTTTGCTAGATTATTTAATCCAATCATTTGTAAATCTACTGCACCTGATATCTTATCATTATTTATATTAAGTTTTTGATTATTTTGCCTATTTATTATTATTTGAAACTCATTAGAATCAATTTCTAGGCTTTTTTGTTGTTGTATATTTAAAATTAATTGTTTATATATTTGTTGTGCATTATACTGCATTGTTGCTTCAATGTATTGTTTCCAATTAAATCCACTATAATTTGGTTGGTCTAATAATGCAAGAAATAAAGCCATCGCTAATATTGATGGCTTTTTCTTTTTATTTACTTCTTTTTGTCCGTTCTTCATAGTAATAACTTGCATCTTCATACATTATTTGTGTTTCTTGCTCTTCTAATTTGTTTTGTTCTTCTATATACGCACTATAAATAAGCAATTCTAATATTTCACTATTCTTTACTCTTGTTCTTTTATAAATATTGTTTGCTAATGCAGTAAAGTAATTATTATTTTTTAGTAATCCTTGTTCTTTCCAACCGCTCTATATATGTATTTATTCTTTTTTTAGTCTTATTGTCTGCTATATTGTAAATATTCTCTGATGTAAAATCAAATGTATCAAAGAGTTCTTGTAATCTGTTCTGGGTTTGTTTGGATGTTTTATTGTATAACTGTTTTAATTGTCTCATATAATTATCATGTTGCTTCCACATATAAAACACCTCTATTCTAATGTTATTTTTACTTCACTTAATTTGCATGCAATATTATTAGTTATTGAATTATTCTCTCTATTTTCAAAATGTATTTCATTATCAGAAATAGTTAAATAAATAATTTTGTCATATATTTTATTTTCATATTCTACTTTTAATCCTTTAAGAATTTTGGGATTGTATGGTTCTATCATCATTTTCTTTTTCTTCCTTTCTCATCAAAATATTTTGTTTTTCATTATCTTGTTTCGATTTACTATTGTCCATTTTATTATTGACTTCAATCTCTGTTGTATCTTGTCCTATTTTAGCCATATTTTCTAGATTTTTTTGAACATTTTCTTGATTTTGTTTGTCTACTTTTTCTAATTCTGAATTGCTATCTAAGTCGTCTGGTAACATATCAATTATACTTGCATCACTTAACAATCCTCTTAATTTCAAAGCTCTTGCTGTTTCTGTATCCTTATCTGTTGGTAGATTCCTTTGTAAGTCTATTTTTATGCTTCTAAAATCATAGGATTTGTGTTTTCTTTTATTTATTCTGTCTATAATTGTTTCCCATCTTCTTAATATTGCTTGTTTAAAGTGTTTATCAGCATCTGTTATCATTTGTTCTAATGCAAAGAACTTTCTGTCTAATGCACTTGCATTATCTGCATTTGTAAATCCTAAATCTGTTATGTTAGGTACTCCACTTATCATCGCTATTAAATCTATTAATGTTTTTTTATGATTTTCTAATGCTGTATCTTGTACACTTTTTTCAACCCATGCTATATCACCTGAATTGTCTGGTGTATAAAATACTTTCATTTTAAGCATTGTTTCATCGTTTTGTTTTCTTTCTGGGTTCTCAATCATCATTGGATTTCCATTTTTGTCTTTTTCTACTTCTCCGTTGTTTATCTTTCTTTTCTATAAGCAATGGTATATCTGGTTCATAACCTGTTATTTTTAATTTAGCATCATCATTATATTGAAATGTATTTCTACTATTTTGTATTACTCTTTCATAAGCACAAATTAAAGAGACTACCAATTCAAAGCTTGATAGTCCCATTTCATTTTCTATTGCTATGCAAGGAAGCATGTTCCATTTGCCTTCTTCAAATCTTTCTTTATCTTCTTGTAATTTTTTATAATCAGTAGGAGTTGGCGAATAGTATTTTTTACCATTTATTGTAGTTAATTCTACAATTGTTATGTCTGCATTGTTTTTGTCTTTTTCTGTCCATTTTCTTAATTGTCCTATCTGTTTTACTGGTGTTGAATAATCAAATATTCCTATAGTGTTTAAAGCACTTTGTTTTGTATATACTATTTCGTTTTCTTCATTTTCGTATAGTACTTCATAGCATCCTCTCATTCCAAAATATTCAAATGCCAAATCAAAAAATTCTGTTGAATCATCATTGTATTTACTTATATAATCTATTAATACTTTTAGTTCTTCATCCTTGTTTGCATCTGTATTAAAGACTTTATTAAGCAATTTCTTGATTATATTTAATTTTGTTGGATCTGATATTTTTTCGACATCATATACTGGTGCTTTTCCTGCAAAATAGCCTGTTACCATTGAGTTTATATAATTTTCAAATGCCACTTTTATTTTTTCATCATTTATGCTTACTAACTCTGAATTATCCGTCTTTCTTCTTATTCTTTCATATAGTTGTTTTCTTGCATTCCATTCTTTATCAGCTAACATTAGTATTTGTGCTACACTAGTTTCATTTTCTAATATTTCTGGATTCCATTGTATCATTGTTTTCCTCCTATATTGGTTTTATATAACCAAACTGTAATTTTTTGAAATTATATTCTTTTTCTCTACTATATCTAGTCATATCTATACTATGGTTATTTGCATCTGGATATTTGCTTTTAAAATTACCATATTTATCTTTTTCGTATTCATATGTATTAAATTCTCTTGCAGTATTAGGACATCTCTCTGGGTCTATTATTATTTCAACTAAGTTTTGTAACCATCTAACACCAAAGTCTATACTATCGGGTCCTTTCTTAGCTCCTACTATTCGTAATCCACCATAACTATTCATTTCATCAATGCTTTTTGGTTCTGCACTATCTGCAGTAATCTCACTTCTTCCAATTTTTACTTTTATTATTTCATCATGTAATTTTTTGTTTGATATACCTACCTTGTAAATTTCATTAAATATATATAGCTTTCTTCTTGTTTTATCTAAATGATTTTGACCATAACAAGCTGGGTCTACCGCATATCCAAAATCTATACCATCTGCTATATTATCAAAATGTGATATTTCTTCATCTGTTATTTTTCTTAATGTTATGTTTGTAAATACTGCTCCTCCAGTTCCTGTTGGCTCTCCTAAATACTCATTTCTATATGCTAATTCATTTGTCTTTTTTAGTTCATCTGCTTCTATTATGAATTGTTCTCCTAACCACTCAACTGGTACATCTAAATATGTAGAACTATGTACTAATCTGTCTGGTCTTACAACTATTACTTCTGCATTTACCCAACTAGCAATCATCTTAGGCGGATTGTAAGAATAAAAAACTTCGTAGCCATTTCCGACCACGAAGTAGTGATTGTATTATACTTCTTATTTCTTCCATACCAAAAAACTCATCTAGTTCTTCAAACCAAAGATATTTGCAAAAACCTTTTTTAAATTTTGTTGATTTTATTTTTCTGTAATCATCTTTATTATTACAACTTCTAAATAATATTTGCTGTCCTGTTGGCTTATAAGTCAATCTTAGAGGGCTTACTTTTGCCTCCCAATATTCTGATACTCCTAGTTGCTCTATCCCCCATAAAATTTGAGTATATACACTATCTGCTAATGTATCTCCGACCTTTCTCATTGCTACTGCATTTGAATATATACCATTTTGTGCATCTATCATCATCATTAAAGGAATTGTTATTCCAATAAAACTTGATTTTGTACTTCCTCTTCCTCCGTTTTAACCAGTAATGAGTATGTTTGTTTTCTAAACAATCATCAAGCAAATCCCAAAAATGTTTTGCTATTATATTATATGGATTAATCATCTTTCGGTCTTTCTATATTTATTACTGGTGGATTTATGTTTTGTATTTGTTCTATTGGTTTTTCTCCTATTGTATCTCTTAGTAATTCAAATGCTTTTGTATTTCCTTTTATTGCTTCTTTCCATAATGCGAATACTGCACAACTTTTATTACTTACTTCGCTATCTGCAAAACCGAACTCTATCATCTGTTGTTTTAATCTTTCGTCTGATACTTGTCCATCTAAAAACCTACTTATTATCTCTTTAAAGGTTTTATTTTGTTGTCTTTTCTTTGCACTTGCTTTTCCTGCTTTACTTGCATTTCTTCGGCGTTGTTCCGGAGTTAAATCTTCGTTTTTTATTAAATTTTGTTCATTTGCCATCTAATCACCTACTTTGTTTTGTCTTTTCTGAAATTTTTCTTCTATTGTCCAACTTCTGTTATTTATTTTAAACTTCATCGTTATTCCCCTCCATATCCGCACAAATCTCAAAGTACACACACTTCTCACATTGCTTTTTGCCTTCGACAACGCACTTTTGTCTCTTCTTGCTTGCGTATGCTTTTCTTAACTTGTATTCCTCATCAATATAAGACGCTATTATACTACCTTTCATAAAATACCTCTTTTGTGTTTTATAATTCACTATGCAATGATATGTTCTCCGACCGGCTTTCTTCACTTATTTTAGAACGAGTAAAACCGATAAAAAGCAATCGTTCTTCACAAAATTGACTAGTTTTTGCATACTTGCTTAATAAAATAGTCAGTTTTATTAAGTAGCTCTTTATATCACTGCATACTAAATTATAGAAAAATAGAGCTATGTTCATAGAACGTGGCTCCGTAAAAGATATTTCTTTTTCTTGGTTGCGATGGTTGGAATCGAACCAACTGCCTTTAGCTTATGAGGCTAACGAGATTCCAGTTCTCTACAATCGCAATATGTAGGAGGTTTTAATTTTATTTTCAACGTAGGTTCCTCACACTTTATACTACGCATATCTAGGAGCGACCTAGCAACTGGTATAATAATTTATTTAGTATTATTATTATCTTCTTATTGCATAATAAAAGAGCCTACATTTGTAAGCTCTTTATTAGTCGTAAGGACTTATTTTATAAGCTCTTACAATTCAATTTTGTTATGATATTTTTTCCATATGTTTCTCAATTCATCTATGTTACCTTTAATACATTTAGTTACAGCCGTAATTTCTTTTTCATTCATTTTTGTCTGTGACAAAACTTTATAATCAATTAATGAAATTGATATTTCTTTGTCTCTATATGTGACATGACAATGTTCTATATTATGACCGTTTTCTTTTGTCCTAATTTCTACAATAATCCCCTCTTTATTGACAACTTTTGCATACTTGAATGGAATTTCAAAAGCGACCATTAATTGGGTTCTTATTGATTCTAATTCTTTTTCTTCCATATTTATACCTCCTTTTGAAGGATTCTATCATGCTTTACTTAAAAAGTCTGTCGAAACTTGTCAATAAAATTATTTTTTTGTTATTTTTTTAAGGAGCTAGATTTCTCTAACTCCTTTTTGACCTACTACTATTTTAACACATTTTTTTGTCAAATTTACGCCAATTTTACGCCAACTTTTTTAATTCTTTATGTACTGCATATATTAAGTCCCCTTTGCGTCTTACAAATGTTCTTTCTGATATTCCAGAATTTATTATTTCCCATTTAGGTTTGCTTTTAATATAAAATTCCTCGAATATGTATTTACTATCCTTGTTAACTAGTTCTACTGCTTGTACTACTGCTTTGTATTCTTTTATTGCTTTTTGCAAATGCTCGTTTTCTTGAAGTTCTATTACTGCTTTTAATGTTCTGTCTGATACGCTATATGGTGCTTTAGGCATTCCGTCTAATACTGGAGAGCCTATGCTCATTATATCTGCTCTTATGTTCATAATTTTTAGGCAATTATAGTTATACCTTTTTAAGCATAAACTTGCTTCTTTGTATTCTGCGTTACTTAGCCTCATCGTTTGTACCTCCTAACTTTAATAAAATATAATCTAAAATATCTATTTGTTCGTTTAAATTTCTTCTAAAAGTTTTGTATCTCTTATTGTTTATTGACATTGTGTCTTTTAAACTGTTTCTCATCTGTATATATATTTCTCGTTGTTTTTTTATAAGAGTTATTGCTTTTCTTTGTTTACTCATACAATACCTCCAGATTATCTGATTTCTTTTGCTTTATTTATAAAATATTGTTTTATACACTCTTTACATTTTTCCTTATCTTCAAATTCATTACAATTTGCTTTTTGCCCCATTTGTTTGCAGATGTCTTTGTCTATATCATGATTATTTATTGTTTCTGCCATTAAATCTATTATTTTGTCTTTATTTTGTAATTGCTTGTTTAATCTTGAAAATTCTTCCTTATATAGACTATATTTTTCTAATTTTTTAACTTCTTTTACTCTGTTTCTTAATTTTCTTAATAATTCATCATTATGTTTCTTTAATTTATCTATTTGTTTGTCTTTTTCTTCTAGCATAGATAAAACTGTATTAAACTGTTTCACTCTATTTTGATATAATTCAAGTTCTTCATCATAATAATCACAATCTGTTGCTTCTATAAATTTGATTTGTTCTTCAAAATATTTTATATGTTTCTTAAAATATTCTATTGCTTCTTGTTCTTGCTTATCAACAGCTTTTATTGCTTCATCTAATTCTTCTAATGTAACTTTTTTTAAATCTTTTAATACCTCTTGTTCTGTTGTCATATGTTAGTCCTCCAATAATATTCTGTTTTCTTTAAATACTTCGTATAGAGTTTGACCTTTATTATTCATAACATATGGTAAAAATATCTGTTCCATTTCCACCATTTCAGTTTCCAATATTGCCATTTGAGCATCTATCCAATCTTTTATTATTCGCCACGCAACTTTATTTGCTTGGTCAAAGGTATCTTTAACTTGGTTATTGTTTTTTCTTTGATTTTTTAAAACTTGTAAAACTCTGTCTGTATTTGAGGGTAACCTAATACCAAATTCTCCTCTGGAAGTCATAATTTTAAAACTTAATCCTGTTACATTTCCATTACTATATTCTGTCATAATCGCAGTAGCCCCATGTTTACTTAATAATTCTTGTATTTCTCCTATGGTTTTATTTACATTTATAGTTGTTGTGTAATTTTTTATGGCCATTTTTATTCTCTCCCTTCTAGTAGTTCTTCTAACTCTAATATTCTTTCATTAATTGCTTTTATTCTGTCTATATCTTTTACTTTATTACAAGTTTTTAACATGTTTTTATATTCTTCTATCTTGTCTTTTATTTTTTGAATTGGAATATAATTTTCATAAATTATTTGTCCTGCTTTTTTTTGTTCTTCTGCTCTCCCTCGTATATAAGCATCTTGTTGAATATTTCTATATTTAATTGCTGTCATTTCATCTAAATTTGGTGCTATTGCTATATATTCTTTTAATTCTTCATTCTCTTTTAATGCTCTTTTGTAGTTTAATAAAATTGTTTCTTGAATATTTATTAGTTCATCAGCTCTATTTATTTTTTCTTTATTATTTTTTTCGTATTCTACCCAATGTTCCATTATTTTTATAGCTTCTTCTATACTATTTTCCATGCTACCGACATTTGTGTCGGTACCATCATTATTTTCTTTCACTTAATCAGCCCCCTAATTCTCTTATTTAATATCTTACTTTCTCTTTTTGTAATTTAAAATAATCTTCATTATAAACTAAATGTCCATTTCCACCTTCAATTAATTCAATTGCTCTATTTTTGTCTATTTCATCAAAATTATTGTTTTCTATTCTTTCATATAATTTCATTGTTATTCCTCACTTTCCAGTAATTTTTGTAATCTATTTTTTATATCTAAAGATTTTGTGTTCATTGCTCTTAATCTTACTATTTGATAATCATTTTTTCGATAACTTGCATTGATATTTGTATTTTTTGATATTATTTCTTTAGTCTTTTTTATATCATAATCAATTCTGTCTATTATATCTTTTAATTTTGATTTTGGAATATAATCGTTTCTTAAAATCTTATCTAGCATTTCTGGAGTACATATTTTGCCAACTGTATGTTCAAAATACCAATTTCTAGCATATATCAATTTTTCATTTTCATTTAATAGGCTTTTATACTTGCATTCATTTTCATCTAATTCTGTTAACATTACACTATATTCTTTTTCTAATTTATCTGCTCTTGCTTTTTCTTTTAAATAATTATTTACTATATTTTTAATGCTTTGTATTTCTTTTTTATAATATTGTATATCTTCATCATTGTCATTTTTTACTTTCATTTGACTATATATTGCATTAATACAATCTTCATCTGCTTTTATTATTCCTTCTAATATTTTCATATCTTCTTCTATACTATTTTCTTCCACTTAAAATACCTCCTAATATGGTTCATAATAATATTCATATTGTTTATTGCACTTTTCACAAGTACATATAATATTTTCTGTGACTGGTATATTGTATTCTACATTTGTATTTCCACATTCTTTACAAATCCAGCTTAAATCAAAGTGTACATCTGGCTCTACTTCTGCATATTCATCATCAAGTTCTTCTATTTCATCATTTTCATTCATCTAAATTACCTCCAAACTCTTTTTCAAGTTTTCGTTTTTCCGTATAATGTACTTTAGTTCTTGTTATTCGATGAATTATGTCGCATATAGTTCCTTTACTATATGGAAAGGACCATCTATCCTGTCCAAAATATTCCATTCCTCTTGCAGACTTTTCTTCTAATTCGTCTATTTGTTCTTTATCTAGCTTACAATAAATTATATATTCTAATTCTCTATACATTTTTTCTACAACAGATTCGTATTCATCTAACCAATTCCAATTTATTTCTTCTATAAATTTTGGTTTTGCATATCTTATTACTTCTTTTCCACAAAATGGGCAATATTTTATATTTTCTTCAAAATGAAATGGTTGAAATATATCTTCTTCAAAGTATATTTCTTTTTTACAATTTGAGCATTCATGATATTTATATACTTCACCTTCATACATCGGTGTTAATATAACTGCATCTGCTGTTTTTTCTTTCATTATGTATCACTCCTCTCAAAATTTCTACAAGTATAATTAGGCTCATATTCTGGAATTAAAAATTTGTCACTTAATGTACAAATTTCTACTTCATTTACTATTTTTGCTGTTTTATAAAATTTACAACTTTTGCATAATCCTCTTGTGTTAGTAATTTGTTTTTCTATAAATTTTGTTGCACTAAATGGCATATCTTATTTACTCCTTTACTACTAAATCTGCTTTGATTAAATCTTGTATATATTCTTCTAAACATATTTCTTGTTTTTCTATGGTACAATCTAAAGGTAATTGAAAATCAATTGTCCTATCTTTAAATATTTCTACTAAAATTGGTATTGTTTTCTTAACTAAAAGCATTGGTCTATAATAACAAATTTTTGCATCTTGTTTATTATGGTGTGTAAAATGAAATCTTTCAAGTTCTTTTAAATCTACATCATCTCTTATTTTAAACATATCTATTCTCCTCCTAATAACTCTGGATTATCGTATATGTTGCCTATTACTTCTGTAAATTTTTCTAAAAGATGAACTCTACTATAAAATCTATCCATATTCATAACATCAACAGTAAATCCATTGTATTCATAAATAACTTTTCCAATATCTATTTCTTTGCTTTCTGTTATTCTTACTATATCTCCGCTCATATATTTCTTTTCCGTTTTTATCATGCAAGCCTGTGTATTGTCCTATTGTTTCTGGAATCACTTCATATCTCGTTCCATCTATGCTTTCGCAATTCGATATTTCATATATATCACATATTTCTGTTGGTTGTAATAAATCTCCATAAACCCATTCGCCATTATCTATTCTCTTTCCTCTAAATTTTATTTCTCTATTCATCTTCTCCTCCTACTTTATAGCAATTAGCCATATATTGATTATAAGATAATATTGTTAAAATTCTTGTTATAATTCCATTATCAATATCTTTTTGTAATGTTTCTTTTGTGTAAATATCTCCTATTTGTATAAGTTTCTTTTTATCTTTTTTTTCTACAAATTCTTCTGATAATTCTATTTCAAGTATATCTTTATCTTCTATTAAGTCTATTAGTTGTTTGCTGTGGTTTGCTATATTTTCCTTTTTAAATGAAAAAGGTAATTCAAAATTCATTTTTACATGTATACTATCTTCATTTATTCCTATTACTTTTCCTATTCCTAAAGCTATTAACCTAAAATCATTGTTAATTCTCACATACTCTCCAACTTCTATATCTTTTCTATCTGCTTTGTTCATTTTTCTTGTAGCCTTTAATTCTTCTTCATCTAAATCAAACGCCATTATATTTCCTCCCTTGTAATAATTTTTATACTTAGCTCTGGATACTTATACTCAAATAATTTCTGCTTAATCTTAAATGTCTCTGTTTTCATTCCTTTTGTGTCTTCTACAATTGTTTGTCCATTCTCTTCATAAACAAAGTCTGCTATGTATTCTATTTTTCTATGTGTCTTGCCATTTTTCTTGAATCCTTCTTGTAATAGAAATGGTACTTGCAGTCTCAAGTTACTTATCTGTTTTGCTCTCTGCAATAACTTTAATTGTCTATATCTTGTTGCTTCCAAATTACTATCAAACCTTATGTTATCTACTACTATTTTTCTATTTCTGTATTTGTTCATTTAATAACTCCTTTTCTATGAGATCCTTCCAGTTCATTTGATTAGCCTCAAAGTCCTTGCATCTGTATCTACTTTGGAAATTTTCATCTTCCAATCTTAAACAACCTGTACAGTACTTACATATACCTTTCATATCTTTTAATTGTTTCATAGGCTAGTCCTCTGGCATATTGTACACTTTAGCATCTATCTCATACCAATGTACAACATCTCTTAATACTTCTTCTGCTCTTTCTCTTGTTTTGTATTTGCCTAAAAGTACATAATCATCTATACCTAATCTAGCCTTTATTTCTCCGTTTTAGTGCTAGTCCAATTATATTTATATTATCGAAATTTAGGATATTGGTTTTTCCTTGACTTACTATTATCATAACTACCTCCTACATCTGCGTTATATGTTCCATATTATTCGCTACAATATCTGCTAAATAATATCTCTTATAATCTGTTTTCTCGCCATATCTATTAGTATTGCTTTCCCATTTTGTTTTAAACTCGTAGCCGTCTTTTTTGAGTTGGTCTATTCTAGCTCCGTAATTGTGTTATACCTAAATCACTATATGCCTCCCAGCTAGATATACTTCCAAATTCTCGTATGTAATTTATAATTCTATCTTTTTGAGACATTTTCATTTGTTAATCACTCCTTTGTTTGCATAAAATTGATTTAAATCTATATTTGAGTAGTCTCTCTGTTCGTAATCTGCAAATTGTTTCCTTGGCTCGTTTCTTAACTGTGCTATATTAGGCATAAAAGTACTTGTTTTAATTATGTTTTTAATATTGTTAAAATATCTACTTGCATTTAAATCTTGTAATTGTCTAAACCAAAAATCTCTTTTTTCTTCATCAAATTTTTGATTGTATGTAAGTTCTAGTAATTTTACACCTTTTGCAAATTCTTGTTTATTCATTTAACCACTCCTCTATTGCTGATTTTTTAGTACTACTTTTATTTCTTTGTTCCCACGTTCGTATTGTAGCTTGCCAATCTTTCATTGCATTTTTGCCAATTTTCCACCCATTACTTTCATAGTAATCATAAAATTGTTGTGCACTAATATTATTTTTCCTTTCGCAACAATATTTTTGTATTTCTTCAACAGTTGGTTTTTGAAATTTCTTTTTTTTATCTTTCTTTTTAATATCATTATCTTTATCATTATCTTCTTCATCTTCTTTATCTATATCGGGTTTTTTGGCTTCCATTTGGTTTTCTTCAAAACCGTTCGGTTTTTTCAAAACCATTTGCCTTTTTAGGTCTTCCACCTTTTTTAGCGTTCTCTCTATTCTTTTCACATCTAGCTTCGTATTTTTCTCTATCCCTATCTAGTTGTGTTTTTATAAAAGAGAAAGCCATTTTTATTACGCCATCTAACTGTGGTATTTCTCTAGTTCTCTCATATTTGATTATCGCTCTCATAAGCTGACCTACTTGTTCGTCTGTTAGTAAATTGAATTGTTCTTCATAATCTAAATATATTAAGAAACTGCTTTTATCCATTTGCCTTCTCCTTTCGTAAATAAAGGGCTAGTTTTTGTTGTCTAGCCCTTGTTGTTATAATCCTAATTTTTCTAATGTGTATCGTTTACCTGTTTGCATTTCTTTGTACATTGTTCCTTTTTTAAAGTATGGTAAAGTAAAATTCTCATCTCTCAGTTGTATATTTATAAATTCTTTATTGCTACAAATAGAAGCCATCTTATAAACAGATCTAACTTTACTCCTAAAAGGTCTAACAACATCTGCTAAATACTTCTTCTCTACCTCGTCTAATATCTCTTCTTTTCTTTCAAACATTGTTTCATATTTTACTGGTCTTTCTACCTTGATGATACTTACATCATCGTTAAAATATTTTAATTGTTCATTAATGTTGCTAAAACCATAATCTGAAGTCTTGTCAACAAATATAACTTGTCCATTTTTTAATGTACATTTATCTCCATCTTTTAAATCAGCTTTTGTAAATCGTTCTTTTCGTACGAGTTCTATTTCATCTTCGCTAAAAACTTCATCTAAATCTTTTAATATATATGGATAAGGCACATCCTTTTCTACTTGTGTTATTGTAGAAATTTTGTTAATATTTCCACAACGTTCTCCTGAAATTTCACATTTAACTACCTTTACCTTATCTCCAATTTTAAATTTCATTTTAAATTCTCCTATAAATAATTTTTTCCTATTAAACTTATAAATTCTTCTTTTGTATGTCCCAGATTTATGTACTTTTTCTCGCAAGTTTCTTTTAACTTTAAATCTAAACTATGTCCTAGTTTGCCATGTACTCCAATAGTTCCTCTATGATGCTCAGCACATAACCAAACTTTAAATCCATTTTCTTCTGATATTCTTCTGTTCGGATTTCCAAAATATATATGATGTTCTTCTACTGGACTATATAGTCCACATATATAACATCTTTTTTCTTCTTGTAATATCGATTTCATATTGCCTCCTTATTTAAAGGGCGCGTGGCACTAACAATAACAATAAAAGGGGGGTTTTGTTCATCTATTAGTGCCACTCCAACTGTCTAACAAACTCTTTATTTCAGCTGGTGTTTTAGTTTCTATTTCTAATTGCTTACATTCTTGTATTAGTAATTCAATCAATAAACTCATTTCTTTTGTGTTGTATGTACTAGAGCCATAGTAAGCTTGTACTTTTACGCACTTGTCTTTTCTCGAAATCTCTCTTACTAAAAAACCTAATCCTTGATTCTGCCAAATTCTTTTAAAATCTTCAAATGCTTTCTCTTCTATTATCATGGCTTGAAATGTGCCAATATTTGAAATTGCATCTTTGTATATATCTTCTTTTGTTATTACTGCATCATTTGTTGTTAATTTTTTTGCAATTAAATCACATAGAACCCAACAATATGAATTAGCATCTAAGGACCTCTTTTTATACCATTTCTTTAGCTCAATATTTAGCTTATTTTCGTTTTTAAGTTGTTCGACAGCACTTATCTCATTCGTATCTAAAACTATGCTTATTTTTGGTTTTCGTGTGTCAAAATCTATACTAATATCATTTATAATTCCTGTAGTTTGCATGGAAAAGCTCCTTTTTTCAAACATTCACTTAATATTTGTAGTCTTGGTAAATACTCTTTGCTTATAAAGTCTTCATCATAATCTACTTTGTGAAACTTCACTCTATCAATATCTATTTCGTTAAAATAATTTTTATAGTCTTTTTCTTCTAATGCATAAGATACTATATATAAATTTCTTGTATTAAAAGCATACATTTCAACCTGTGCCTGTCTCCAATATTGCTTTGATACTTTAAATTCCTTGTCAATGTTGTGAGTTTTAACCTCATAAATGCAATCAGCTGTGTTCCCGTCCAAATTCACTCTTAATCTATCTATTATTATTTGCTTGTCCATCTCTAAATTTGGAATATTTAGTGCTTGTAATATTTTGTGTTCATAATTATTACCTGCTTTAGTAGCTTCTGTTGAAAAATTGTTTCTACTAAGTCCTAGTTTAATTAACCACCAGTTTTCAAATGTTTTTGTATTCCAATTTCCAACAACCATACTTGTATCTGATGCACCTATGTAACCACTTCTATCTTGATTTTGTATCAATGTTAGCTAAATCTCTCTCAAAATTACTTAAAGTATCAAAATAACTAAATAATGCTTTTACTTCGTCTTCTGTTTTGTGTAATTTTTCAGCAATTTCTTTTACTGATAATCCTTCTTTTAGTTTTTGAGTATAAATTTGTTGACATCTTTCTTTTATCTTAAATATGTCATGTCTTGATAAATCATCTTCCCAGTTATTTTTAGAGTCTTTCAATTCTTCTTTTAACCATAAATCAAATCCTAAACCAGTTCTTATAGCAACTCCTTTAACGAATAATCTAGTTTGACAATTCCATAACCTTTGTTGGCTCATAGAGTTATCTTTAACTGGATTTGAACCGTTTGTAACAGGTCCTCTTTGAATAAATTCTAAATCATCTATTACAATCTTTACTGCTGTTTCATATACTTGATTTATATTTCCTTTACTGTCTTCAAATTTTCTTTCAGTCATATACAAACTGCTTCCAGTTAATTCATTTGCAACTGGTTCAAAATAAACTTTTTCAGCTCCGTTTTCGTGTAATAAATCAACAACTTTTGCCCAATTCAAATAGTCTGCTCCATCTCTTTGTTCTACCCATTTACTTACATCAACTTTTCTTAATTCTTCATAACTTTTTAACATTAAATTACACTCCTCTCGTATTGATAATTCATTTCCGCATATTCTCTTTCTTGTTCTGCACTTAATTGTTCTGATACTTCTTCAAATTCATTTTGCGCTTCAAATTTAATAAGTTCTAGCTGTTCAATATAATTCTTATCTGTTAATTCGTTAATTAACGAATTAAGTGAGCTTATTAAATTGTCTAGTTCGGCGTATCTGTCTTGTAGTTCCATTGACTTTCCTTTCTATCTATGCTACAATAAGCATAGAGTTCATATATATTTATTATTGAAATCTAGCTAGTTTTGAGATTGGTAGTCGCGAACTAGCTCTTTTATTTTGTTTAAAACTATTTTCTCGCTATCTAATGGACAAGCAATAGTTCTATCTGCTACATCTTTTAATAAATCTTGTAGCTTCATATTTTCTTTAACTAAAATTGTGTTATTATGTACTTCTTGTTTTCTTAGATTTTTAAGTTGTTCATTTTCAAAACTTAAATTTCTAACTTGTCTTGCTAATTCAACATTTCTTGAATTTGACTCGTCTATTTTTGTTTCTAGTGTTTCTTTATAGTACATAAAAGCTATTAAAACAATTAGTATTACTAATGCTAAAAACAATGCCATTTCCTTCATCTCCTTTCTTGTATCTTTTATTTAAATAATGTATAATATCCTCAAAGCGAGGTTATTATGGAATTATTGTATGGTAATCAACGAAAAGCATTAAAACTCATTTATAAGGCATATAAGAACAAATCAACTATCACTAAAGTTAAGCTTTCTAAATTTCTTAATCTTAACTTTCAAGAAACTACTCAAGTGTGTCAAGAATTAAAAAATAAAGGTTTTATTAGTTTTGTTGGTATGAATTTCGACCCTAAAATTACTCCAAATGGAATGGAATACTTTTCTATTGAAACCAGAATTTCTTTAGAAACTATTTTAAAATCAATTGTATGTCCTATTATTGTATCTGCAGTCACTACACTAATAACTTTATTATTATCAAACTAGTTATTATAGATATCGGTATTTCTACGAAGAACATTGCTTTTATAGGATGTTCTTCCATCCATTTTGCAAATTTGCTTATTGTTTCTTTCATCTCATCCTCCTAAAATCTAAAATCCTATTGCTATAAATGCTGCCCAAAATAATCCAAATATTGCGCAATAAATATATTCTTTAATCTTCTTTTTTGTTTTTTTATTTAGTTTCTTTTTCATTCGTTTTTCCTCCTTACTATTTGTATATCAACTTTTACATTTTCCTGTTCTGCGTAAATCTTTATTAGCGTTTCATATATTTGTTCAAAACTCACATTCTCTTTTCTCCTTTCCTTTTTGTGTCGTATCGCCTTTATTTCTTACTACTTTAATTTTGTTGAAGTTTTTTCAACCTGTTGTGTAAAAAAAATATTCCATGCCTCTTCTTTAGAGTTAATATTTAATAATTCTATTGCCTTGCTGATCTCGTTACTCGTAAACTCTGAAATATTGTTTAACTTTGCGCTTAATGTATTTGGAGCCATTTCCATTGCTGTAGCAAAATCATTTTGAGTATTGAACATTTCTTTTATTTTGCCTTTCAATTTATCAAAATTGTATCTAATCATCTTTGCACCTCCTTATTTGTTGAAGTTTTTTCAACTTGTTGTGATTATATTATCAAACCTAAAAAATAATGTCAATACTTTTTTTGAATTTTTTTCAACTTTTTTATATTTTTTTTATTTTTCTATTGATTTTTTTTCAATTTTTCTTTATAATTTAATTGTCGGAGGTAAGTTATGCAAATTGTAGACAGTTTTCAAAATAGATTAAAAGAAGCCATGGATTATAGAAACATAAAGCAAGTTGATTTGGTTGAAAAGACCAAACTAGATAAAACTTTAATTAATAAATATCTATCTGGTGTATCTAATGCTAAACAAAGGAAACTCACTATTCTAGCAGAAGCGCTTAATGTTAATGAAGTATGGCTTCTAGGATATGATGTTTCTATGGAAAGAGAAGCAAACACAAAGATAGACAAACTAGGGAATCCAGTTGTCGAAATTCCTATTCTTGGTACCGTTAAGGCTGGTTATGATTATTTAGCCCAAGAAAATTGGATTGGTACTATTGATATAGATAAAAAACTTGCTGATGGTGGAGAATTTTTCGCTTTAAAAGTTAAAGGAGATAGTATGGCTCCAATCTTTATTGAAGGCGATACTGTTATTCTAAAGAAACAAAATAATTGTGAAAATAATCAAGTAGCAGTCGTCATTATAAATGGCGATGAAGGCACTTTAAAAAAGGTAAAGAAAACGGATGATGGAATTATTCTTCAAGCATATAATCCAATTTATAGTCCTGTCTTTTATACTAATAAAGAAATAAAAGAAATGCCAGTTGTTATAGCTGGAGTATTTCAAGAATTAAGACGAACTGAATTAAAAATGTAAAAAAGAGAATTATGTTCCTATTTGGCGATACGACACATAATTCTCTATATCAAAGAACCTTGAAAGAAGGTATCTTTATGCTACATATTATAGCATAACATAAAGCCTTTTTTCAAGAAAATTTTAAAATTTTAGAAAGAAGGTATTTTTTATGAAATATGCAGCTTGTTATTGCCGTGTAAGCACTGACGAACAGGCAAGATTTGGCTTTTCTATTCAAGCACAAAAAGATGCATTAGAAAAGTATTGTAAAGAAAATGGTTATAAATATGAATTTTATATAGATGAAGGTATTTCTGCTTCTTCAATGAAAAAAAGAAAAGCATTAAACGAAATGTTGAGTAAGAGCAGTACTTTTGATATGGTACTATTTACTAAATTAGATAGGCTATCAAGAAATGTTTTAGATGCTAATAATATAAATAAATTATTAATAGATAATAATTGCACGATGAAAGCTATTGATGAAGACGATATTGACACATCTACAGCAGACGGAACTTTTATATTTAATTTAAAAGTGTCATTAGCTCAGAGAGAAATTGGTAAAACATCTGAAAGAATTAATTTTGTATTTAAAAATAAGAGAGAAAAAGGAGAAATAACATCTGGTACAAAAAAATATGGGTATGATATAGTAGATAAGCATTTTGTTGTAAATGAAAAAGAAGCTGAAAATATTAGAAATTTATATCAGAAATTTATTGATACAAATGGCAGTCCTCTAAAAACCTATGAATATTTTGTAACTTGTTTTCCTTTTAAAGGATATGATGCTATGAGTAACTATTTGAGAGAAACTGCATACATCGGCAAATATAAATTATACAGAAAATCTATTTATCTTGAAAATTATATTCCTAGAATCATGGATGACGAATTGTTCTATCGAGTTCAAAATCTCTTAAAAAGAAAGCAAAAAATATTAACTAAAAATGATAAGCCCTCTCTATTTGTTGGGTTAGTATTTTGTTCTGTTTGTGGTAATAGAATGTATAAAAAACAAGATAATCGCGTTACATCTCAGCTTATAAGGTATTGTTGTGATAATTTTAGGAAATTTAAAATTGGTTCAACAGAAAGAAAATGTTATAATTCTAATAGTATTCGTGAAGATACTATTGAAGACTATCTTTTAAAAAATCTTAAAATGAAATTGGATGAATATAAAGTAACCACAAAAATAATAAAAGAAAAAGCTGTAAAATCAAATCCTAAAAAAGAAGAAAACATAAAAAATAAAATGTATAAATTGAAGGATCTTTATTTAGATGACTTAATTGATAAGGAAACCTATAAAAGTGAATATCAAAAATTGCAGGCACAACTACAAGAAGTTCAAAAACAAACAACCATTGTCAATGAAAAAAAAGACTTTAGTAAGGTAGAAAAAATATTAAATTCTGATTATATTAAAAATGCAGGTGTCGAAGATACTTATATAGGTGTAGCAGAGCCTATTGGATATGGAAAAGTTGCATCTTCTACTGTTTCTATTTTCAATAATATTCTTAGCACAAGAGCCGATATTGCTTATAGTGTTAGAGAGTCGCTATTAGAAGCAAAAGGAAATTATTGGTCTAGATTTATTAACTCAATAAATCCTTTTTATTGGCTAAAAATTATATTATATATTCCCAAAAGTATATTTTCTTATTTAGGTTTAAATACTGATAGCATTTTAATTAAAGTTTTTCAATTGATTTACTGGTTAATTGGGATTATCTGTACACTTATTATTACTGTTTTCCCTGAGGAAACAAAAAATTTTATTATGTCATTTATCCATTTTTCTTAAGAAGTCTATATGATTTTTTCGTATAGGCTTTATTGTTATAACGGCTATGTCATATATTAATAGCCACAAAAATAATATTTCTTTAACCACATCCATATTCTCATCTCCTCCTAATCTCATTCATAGGTGCTCCTATTTTTATTTTGTTTATTATCCTATTAAGATATTTCTTCTGTAAAAAAAATTTCTTCAATCGGCAAACCTATTATTTCTGAAACTATTTTTCCTTCTTGTAATGTAAAAGGAACTGTTCCTGTTTCTTTTTTGTAATATGCACCTTCTGTTTTAAGTCCTAATTTTTCAGCTATATCTTTGGCTTTTATATTTTTTTCTTGCCTAATTTTTCTTAATCTTTCAAACATTTTTCTCGCCTCCTTTTATCTTGTTGGGATAATATTATCATATATCATTTTATCTTGTCAAGATATTTTAAAAAAATTTTTCAATTTTATTTTCTTTTTAAGATATTATGTTTACTTTCCTATTGAGATAGTTTATAATGAGTTTAAGGAGTTGATTATCTTGAATAGAATAAAACAATTAAGAAATGAAAAAAAAATAAATCAAGATGTATTGGCAAGACTATTAGGATTAGAAATTGCTGGTATAAGTAAATTGGAAACCGAAAGAGTTCCATTAAAAGATGAATATATTATAAAGCTAGCTGAATACTTTAATGTTTCAACAGATTATCTATTAGGCAAATCAGATATACGAAACCCAAAACAAGAAGACCCATTCGGACTTGCTAAAATAGGATTTAATATGAAAGACTACACCCCACCTACAGAAACACAAAAGGCACAAATAGAAGAATTGATAAAGGTTATTATGAAAGATAATAAGAAGGAGGGTAAATAAATATGCATAATTTGGTTTCTAGCGAACAAACTATTGAAACCACTAAAGAAAAAGAATATAAAAAGTTTATTAATTTTGGCAAATTATCTTTAATAGAGCCTTCTCTTTTAGTTAACGATAGTAATTTTGTTGATGAAATAAAAAAAGATTTAAAAGTTAAATTCAGTAATTCAAGTGAGTATACAATTGACACTTTTTTTGATGAAAAACAAGAAAAAGTAATTTCTCGAGAAGAAAAACTAGTATTTACCAAACTAAGCAGTAGTACTAATCATTTTTTTGGAACCTTTTCACGTATTTCTAACAATAAAGATGTCTTAACAGATATTATGGATAACAAATCAAATGAAAAGATAGATCCAGAGAGTATATATTTTGAACATAACACCTTGTTTTACATAGACTTCTCTCTAAAGGCTATTTCATTTATAAAAACAAATCATATTAAGAATGTTTACCCTTTCTTGGAAATCTTTCTTAATAATAATAATATATTAAATGTTAAACTTTTTCCTTTAATAAAGACAGAGGAAGAAATAAAAGATACTATAATTACAGAATTAACTATTTCTTGTGCAAATGTCCATACATCTAATGAAAAGTTTGTAGATCTTGAAAATCTTGAAAATATGGGCTGTAAAATTAAAGATTATAAACTCTCTGTTACTTTAGAGGAAATTAAACCTCATTTTTCTGATGAAATATTATGTTTTCGAAACAAAAATAAAAACTGCTTAAAAAAAATGTCAATATCAACATTAAACGAAGATATTGACTTAATAAGTAACACTTTCACTAAATCTATTCCTATTAAATTAAACAATAATTATGAGCAAGATTATTCTACAATTGAAAGCACATTGAGATTAGAACTATTTAATGCTATTCAAAGATAGCCTATAAATATAATATGCAGCCATTATAGTTTCTTCTAATCCAAGAATAAAGGATATAATAATTGTGTATATATTAAATTTGAATAACCAAAAAATTATATTTATACATAAAAATATAGTTCCGAATGTTATAAGTCTTCCAAATATTACATGGTGATTATATTTTTTAAAGTACATCATAAATTCAGTATTTTTATTTAAACTAAGAAATATTGTCATCGCTGTAAATAAAAAACCAATCAATGTTCCAGAAATTCCTATTATTGTTGATAAAAAACTATCATCATTTTGGATGCTTAATATTCGAAAGCTATATAGCACTGTCATTAGAAAGGCAGTAAATATTGGAATAACAATATAACAATATTTTTTAATAAAAAGTATAATTTTTCTCATTTCATTCCTCGCTCTTTTAATATATTATTATTATATAAAAAACAAATTGATTATGCAAGACTTATTTTAGGTTTCAGCAAATGTATTATGTTTTATACTGAAAAATATGGAGAATTAACGATTAACTGCTATTAAAAGGCAGTTTATTTTATAAAAATACTGAAAATAATTATAAGGAGGATTTATGGCGTTTACATATACAACTAGAAAAGATGGAAGACTAATGAAAAGAGTTTCTGTTAATGGAAGATTGATTACTTTATATTCAACCAATCCAAAAGATTTAGAAAAGCAATACATAGAAAAGAAAAGTCAGGACCATAAAGGCATTTTTATAAACGATGAAGGCATGACTGTTTCTGTTTGGGCTGATAAATGGTTAGACACTTATAAATCAGATAAAGAATATGCAACCAAGAAAATGTATGCTGATTCAATTAGACTACATATAAATCCATATATAGGGAATATTCCTCTAAAATATCTCAAGCAATCAGATGTAGTTAATATGTTAAATCAATTAGATAAAAAAGGAATAACAAGAAAAAAAGATGTTGCACTATTAACTATAAAACAAATTTTAAATAAAGCAGTAGAAAATGATTATATTTATAAAAATGTAGCAATTGGAATTAGCATAAAAAAGCATAAATCAGCTGAAAAAGAACCTTTAAACGATAGAGTTATTACTGAAATAAAAAAACTCACCAAAAGCGATTTTGATGCGTTTATGATACTATTTCTTTTATATACTCGGACTACGAAGAGAAGAATTAGTCCCTCTACAATATAAGGATGTAAATTTAGACGAAAAATACATTTTAATCAACAAAGCAGTAACATTTCAGAAAAACCAGCCTACAATTAAAAAAACGAAAAATGAAGAAGTTAGAAAAGTACCTATTTTTGATATATTATATAATGATTTAAAAATATTGAAATCTAATCATAAATCAAGCGAATATATTTTTCCTAACACTTTAAATAAAATGATGTCAGAAACGTGCTTAAAAAGAAAATTGTCGTATGTACTAAAAGATATCAACTTGAAACTAAAATCTGACACACAAAAAGATGTGTCAGAAAACGAAAAGGCAAATTGTGAATATGAAGATATAAAATTCACATTACATCAATTACGACATACTTATGCATGTATATTACATAAAGCAGGCATAGATATTAAACAAGCTCAAATTTGGATGGGACATAAAGATATTAAAGTTTTATTGAATATATATACGCACTTAGATTCACAAGATAATGTAAAATCTATCGAAAAAGTGAATCAATTTTTAGGATAATTTTGACACAGTTTTTGACACACTAAACTATTCAAAATGGCTAAAATAGTTAAAATAATTAGAGCTTTTGGGGGTAAATAAAAACCGCTATACTTGTTGATATAGCGGTTTTTTCCTTGGTGCCTCGAACTGGAATCGAACCAGTGACACAGGGATTTTCAGTCCCTTGCTCTACCAACTGAGCTATCGAGGCGTTTAATAAAAAAAAATGGCGACCTGGAACGGGCTCGAACCGTCGACCTCTAGCGTGACAGGCTAGCGTTCTAACCAACTGAACTACCAGGCCGTAAATTATTTTCAAATTTACTTAATATTCAATTATGAAATGGTGGGCGCAATAGGGATCGAACCTATGACCTCCTGCTTGTAAGGCAGATGCTCTCCCAGCTGAGCTATGCGCCCATTTCTGCTGACTTGTTTAGTATACTAAATTAAATTATAATTGTCAATACATATTTTAAATTTTTTTTATTTTTTTAAAATAAATTTATAAACAGGACAGAACTTGTATAAATATTAACCATTTAATTATTTTCGATTCTGTCCTGTTTTTAGTGTTTTTACTATTTTTTTAGTATTTCTATTGCTTTTTGTAATTGATTATCATCTTTTTCTTCTAAGTTCAATTGTTTTTTTGCTTCATCTGATAATTCAACTTCTACATCTGGTGTAATTCCTATTTTATTAATTGCAGTATGATTTGGAGTATAATATTCGCTTACTGTAACTTTAAGTCCACTTCCATCTGACAACTTATTTAGTTCTTGAATTATACCCTTTCCATAAGTTTTAGTTCCAACTAAAGTTGCTTTATTATTATCTTTCAATGCTCCTGCCAAAATTTCTGAAGCACTTGCAGAATATTCATTTGTAAGTACTACTACTGGCATATTTATTATAGGGTTTTCTGTTGCTTTTGTAATATCTTCATTATTCTTTTTATCTTTTGTTATTAATAAAGTGCTACCTTTTTCTATCATTGTATTTGCTATTTCAAGTGATTTGTCTACTATTCCTCCGCCATTATTTCTTATATCAATTATAAGTTTGGTGATTCCTTTTTTCTCTAGTTCTTTATATTTAGTTTTGAATTCATTAGCACAATCTCCATCAAAGTCTGATATTGCAATATAGCCAATATTATCTTCTAACACTTTAGTTGTAATATGACTGATTACTACCTTTTTTCTAGTAATTTCAAATTCTTTTGTTTCTCCGTTTCTATATATTTCTAATTTTACTTTTGTTCCTTCTTCTCCCCTTATTTTATTAGATGCCTCTTCTAGCTTGTCACCTGTATATTCTACATCATTTATTTTTGTAATAATATCTCCAGGTAATATTCCAGCTTTTTCTGCAGGTGAATTTTCTATTGGTTTTATAACCATGATAACATTTTCTTTTATGTTTTCTGTCATGTAAATTCCTATTCCAACAAAGTTACCATTCGTTTCTTCCATTATTTCTTTCATTTCTTCTTTAGTATAATATGTTGTATATGGATCTCCTAAAGCATTAACGTATCCTTTAAGTGCCCCATCAATTAATTCTTCATCATTTATTTCTCCAATATACTTATTTTCCAATTCAGTTCTAAATTGAGATAATGTGTATTCTAACCCTTCAAATGATGTGTTATTTCCTTTTCTTATTGCTAATACATTATTTCTTAAATATTGGTATGTTGCAAAAGCAGTTATTAAAGATGTTGTTATTATCACAATAATTATGAGCATTATCGTCTTATAAATTCTTTGTGCACTTTTACTTTCCATTTTATTAAATTCCTCTTTTCTTTTTTACTGTTATTATATTTATTAAAATTAAAAAATATTATTCATTATGGTTCTTTAACATAATTTAGTGGATCTACTGTTTTTCCATTTATTCTAACTTCAAAATGTAGGTGTGGGCCTGTTGAATTACCTGTAGAGCCTACTTCCATAATTATATCTCCTTGTTGAACAGTTTGTCCAAATTCCACTAATATCTTTTGTCCATGTCCATATAGTGTAGATATTCCATCTCCATGATTTATTATTACACAATTTCCATAAGACCCTAGCTCTCCTGCATAAGTAACCACACCTCCAAGTGCAGCAACAGCCGGAGCACCAAACCCAGCATTTCCTATATCTATTCCTAAGTGAAAATTAGTAACTCCCTGAATAGGATGTTGCCTTGTTCCATAATCAGATGTGATTTTTGTTCCAGCTATTGCAACTGGCCAAATCATTAGTCCTCCTGTATACTGAATATCATAGTCTCCATTTGCCATACTAATTTCTCTAATTCTTGTTTCTAACTGTATAGTTTCTGTTTTATATTTTGTAATTTTTTCGTTTAGCTTTTTTTCACTTTTTGATAGTTTGGCCATATAGCCTTCTTGTAATGTTTTAGTATTTTTGTTTATATTTTTGTTTTGCTCTACCTTTAATTTTAATGTTTTGATTTCATCTGTTTCTTTATCTAGTTTTTGTTTTGCAATTTCTATTGTATTTTTCTCTTCTTCAACAGTATTTATAAGCTGATTATCATACTCCATTACTTCTAACATTTTATAATATCTTGATAAAAATTCAGACAATGTTCTTGAAGAAAGTAAAACATCAAGATATGAAATTGACCCAGCTTCATATAGCGCTACTAGTCTTTCTCTTAATTGCTGTTCTTTTTTATTATACTCTTCTGTAACAGCATTTAATTTTTCTGTGGTTTCTTTAGCTGATGTTTCTAGTTCATTTAATTTTTTTTCTAGTTCTGCATTTTCATTTTCATATTTTCTTATTTTATCGTCTAATTGCTGAATTTGAATAAGTATTCCTGATATTTCTGTTTGTAAATATTCAAGTTTAATGTTTGCTTCATCAAGTTTATCTTTTATCTCACTTCTTTGATTATTCAAATCATTAATATCATCTGTGTCTGTATTTATTTCTTTTTCTTGCTCTTCTTGATTTTGAATATTTGTTTCATTACTTGCAATCGAATAAATAGATAAATTAAATATAAACACAAAAATAAGGAGAATACTTATAAATTTATTTAACTTCATCTTGCATTCTCCTTTCTTTTCTTATTTTTAAATTTTACCAGTGACAATAGTCAAGAGGATTAACCTCACTGCCATAGTATTGACTTGTTCTAACCTCAAAATGTAAGTGTGGTCCAGATCCGATTCCAGTGCTTCCACTTTTTGCTATTTTAGTACCTGTTGATACAGTTTTTCCTCTTGAAACCAATATTACACTTAAATGTTGATATAAAGTATATAAATTGTCTGCATGTTTTATTATTATAAAATATCCTCTTGCACTATTATATCCTGTAGAAATTACAATACCATTTCCTGCTGACAATACTGGTGTTCCTGTAGGTACACCTATATCTATTGCTCTGTGATCTGATGTTGCTCCTGCAACTGGTGCAACTCTTCCTCCAAAATATGATGTAATCCAGTTATAACCTGGTGATGATTTTGAAAGTGGCCAGCTCAATGTTCCAGCAAACTTTCCTGTATATGAGCCATTATAATCATTTGCTGATTTTGCAAGTTCTTCTTCTAATTTTTGAATTTCTTTATTATAGTTGTTAATTTGAGTTTGTAATTTTTTCTGTTCTGAAGTTAATGTTTCAGCTTTTGCTTCTTTTTTTGCTTTAGTTGTTTTTATTTGAGTTTGTTTATTTTGTACTTCCTTTTTGCTTTCATTTAATTCTTTTTTTTGTTTTTCAAGTTCATTTTTAGCATTTTCAACTTCATTTTTCTGAGCTTCAACCTTGTCCATTTGCTCACTATCTGCCTCTGTTAATTGTTGGACTTTTGAGCTCATAGAAATATAGTCCCATATATTTTCTGAAGCAAGCAAAACATCTAAAAATGTTATTCTTCCTTGTTCATATATTGCAACTAGTCTTTCTTCTAGTAATTTTTGTTTTTCATCATAATCTTTTTGTAATGCTTCAATTTCTTTGTTTTTTTCTTTTATGTTCTTTTCCATTTTGTTTATCTTATTATTTAAGCTTTTTATGTCTGCCTCATACTCTGCAATTTGATCCTCAAGTTCCTCAATTTCATTTAAAACAGTTTCTTTTTCTGCCGTAACTGCTTTCTTGTTTTTAGTTGCTTCACTTAGCTTGTCCTTTGCATTGTTTAAATCAGATTGTGTTGTTGCAAATACTGTAAATATCATTGACTGCAGTAGTATTACCACTAATAATATAGATATAATTTTTCTTTTCATATTTATTTTCTCCTTTATACCTCTAAATATTTTTTCATTGAAATTGCACTACCTAAAGCTCCAACTCCAAGTCCTAATACTAAGTATACAGTTAATAAAGTCTTAAATAATTCCTGGAATGTTAATAATGGTATATTTATCATTCCATTTATCAATGATTGTTGTATTTGTGCTATTACTGCGTTATATATAACTGATAATATTAATAATGAAATTAATACTGATATTAATCCTATTAACATACCCTCTACCATAAAAGGCCATCTAATAAAACTGTTTGTCGCTCCAACATATTTCATAATTGATATTTCTTTTCTTCTAGCATGTACAGTTAACTTTATGGTATTTGTTATTATAAATATAGAAATTAATACTAGAATAATTAAAATTACAGTTGTTATTATGTTTATTCCATCTGCTATTTTTATTAAAGCATTAATTGTATCTGTTCTAACTTCTATATTTGATACTACTTCAGTGCTATCTGCTATTTCTGTTTTAACTTCCTCAGCTTTTGTTAAGTCTGTTAGTGTAACAACAAAAGATGCTTTAAATGGATTGTTTTCTCCATCATAAGTAGCCCATAAGAACTTTTTATCTTTAAACATTTTTTTCATTTCTTCTAATGCTTGTTCTTTTGATTTTTCTTCTATTGTATTTACATAAGGAATACTTCTTATTTTATTCTTTAATTCTGTTCTTTGTTCTTCTGTTGCTTCATCATAAATAAAAACTTCCATTCCTTGTTGTTCTTCAATTGTTTTAGTAATATGATTTACATTTTGACCTACCGCAAAGAAAAGTCCAAATATAAACATTGTTGCACACATTATAACTAATGATGCTATTGTAGATTTTTTATTTTTAAATACATTTCTAAAACCTTCACCTAATAAATATCCAAAAATACTATATCTCACTACTATATCCACCCCTCTTATCATCTCTTATAATGTTGCCTTCTTCTATTTGTATAACTCTTTTTTTCATTTTGTCTACAATATCTCTTGCATGTGTTGCAACAACAACTGTTGTTCCTCTTTTATTAATGTCTTCTAAAAGTGCCATAATATCCCATGCAGTTTCAGGGTCTAGATTTCCAGTAGGTTCATCTGCAATTAGCATAGATGGGTTATTTACTAAAGCTCTCGCTAAAGCAACTCTTTGTTGTTCTCCTCCTGATAGTTCATTTGGATACATTTTAGCTTTATTACTTAATCCTACTAAAGATAGTATCATTGGTACTTGTCTTCTAATATGTTTTGGTGTTGCTCTTACAATATACATTGCATAAGCTACATTATCATATACTGTTCTATCTGGTAAAAGTCTGAAGTCTTGGAACACAACTCCCATGCTTCTTCTTAAAAATGGAATTCTTTTTGGTTTTAAAAATGTTGTATCTTTTCCATTTATAATAATATTTCCTTTAGTTGGTTCCTCTTCTTTTAATATCAATTTAATTAAAGTAGATTTTCCTGATCCAGAGCTTCCTACTAAAAATGCAAATTCTCCTTTTTCAATCACAAAATTAGCATTGTGTACTGCCTCTGTTCCTGTATTGTATGTTTTGCTGACATTTCTAAATTCTATCATTTGAATAACTCCTAACTAAGATTAGACATCTTCTTTCATACTCTCCTTTATCATAACAATAAAAGCTATTATTTGCAATAGTTTTTTCTGGAAAAAAGCAGAATAATTTTGCCTTAAACATGCAATTATTCTGCTTTTCTTATCATTTCTTGTTTTTATTAAAATTCACAAAAAATTCACAATTATTCTTTTACTTTTTCAATAATGGCTTGACTATCTAATTTAAAGTACTTTAATAATTGTTCTGCTTTACCAGACTTTCCAAACTTGTCATTCATTCCCATTCTTATTACTTTTGTTGGATATTCTTCTGATAAAACTTCACAAATAGCTGTGCCTAACCCACCTATTATACTATGATCTTCAATAGTAATTATTTTTTTAGTTTCTTTTGCACATTTTACTATCATTTCTCTGTCAATTGGTTTTATTGTATGTACATCAACTACACGAATATTTATATTTTCTTTTTCAAGTTCTTCCTTAGCTTTTAATGTTTCTGCAACTTCAACACCTGTTGCAAATATAGTTGCATCTGTACCATCACCAATTTGAACCATTTTACCTATTTCAAATTTTTGATTTTCATCATATATAACAGGTGTAGCAACTCTTGCTAATCTTATATATACTGGCCCATCAAACTTTGCCATTTCTTTTATTGCCCATTTTGTTTGAGTATCATCTGAAGGACATAAGACTGTCATGTTTGGAATACTTCTCATCAAACTTAAATCTTCAAGCATTTGATGTGTTGCGCCATCTTCCCCAACAGTAACTCCTGCATGTGTTCCACATATTTTTACATTAAGTTTTGGATATGCAACACTATTTCTAATTTGATCATAAGCTCTACCTGCTGCAAACATTGCAAATGTACTTGCAAAAGGAATTTTTCCAGTTGTAGCTAAACCTGCAGATATTCCTATCAAATTTTGTTCTGCTATTCCTACATTTATAAATCTATCTGGAAACTCTTTTTCAAAAAGACTGGTTTTAGTTGCGCCAGCCAAATCTGCTGTTAAGACAACCACATCTTTATTTTCTTTTCCTAACTCTACTAAAGCTTTTCCAAAGCTCTCACGAGTAGCAATTTTATTATCTAAATCCATATTCATATATCTCCTTTATATAGAATTTAATTTTTAATTTAAAATAGAATTAGTATATTGCAAGGCGATGTGTATTAAAAAGGCAAAGGCGCAACCTATTGGTTGTAACTGCGTTTTTAATGCACATCAACGAAGCAAGATGCTGATTATATTTCAAATTAACCTATAATATGTTGAAGTTTAAGCTCATTAATAGCCTGCTCATATTGTTCTTGATTTGGAGCTTTTCCATGCCATTCTGCCTTTCCTTCCATAAAAGAAACTCCTTTACCTTTAATTGTGTGAGCTATTATAACACTTGGCATTTCTTTTTGATGTTTTGCAATGTTAAATGCATTTATTAAAGCATCTATATCATGTCCATTTACTTCAATAACATTAAACCCAAAACTGTCAAATTTTTCTTTTATATCTATTAGACCTGCTACTTCTTCAACGTTTCCATCTATTTGTAAAGTATTATAGTCTACAATCGCACATAAATTATCTAGCTTGTTTTTACTTGCAGACATTGCAGCTTCCCATACTTGTCCTTCCTCAATTTCTCCATCTCCAAGTAAGCAATATACTCTATATCCTTCATGTTCTATTTTTGAGCTTATAGCCATACCAACTGCTGCAGAAAGTCCTTGTCCTAATGAACCTGTTGACATGTCAACTCCTGGTATTTTTTTCATGTCAGGATGACCTTGTAAATTGCTTTCTACTTTTCTGAATCCTTTTAACAACTCCTTATCAAAGTATCCCTTTCTTGCTAGTGTTGCATAAAGTGCTGGTGCACAATGCCCTTTTGATAACACAAACCTATCTCTTTCTTTTGCCTTTGGGTTTTCAGGATCTATATTCATTTGATTAAAATATAGAACTGCCAAAATATCAGCACACGATAATGAGCCTCCCGGATGTCCTGAAGAAGCATTATATATTTGTTCAATAATTTCTATTCTAATGTCATTTGCAATATTTGCTAATCCTTCCACTTTTGTAATTTTCATTATATTTTCTCCCTTCAAAATAATAATTTTTTATTACAAGGCTATTATATATTTAAAAAAAGTTTTAATCAACCAATTCACAAAAAATACACAATCCTATCAATAAAAAACCAGTTTGATTTATACAAACTGGTTTATTTTTTATTTTGTTCCAAATATTCTGTCTCCTGCATCTCCTAATCCAGGCACAATATATTTATTTTCATTTAAATGGTCATCAATATGTGCACAATATATTTGCACGTCTGGATGTTCTTTTTGAACTCTTTCTAATCCTTCTGGTGCTGCAATTATGCATAAGAACTTCATTTTTTTAACACCTTTACTTTTTAATAGCTCTATTGCATCAACTGCTGAGCCTCCTGTTGCAAGCATTGGGTCTAATATAATTACTTCTTTATCTTCAATATGTTTTGGAACTTTAAAGAAATAATTTACTGGTTCAAAAGTTTCTTCGTCTCTATACATTCCAATATGACCAATTTTAGCATTTGGTATTACTCTTGTTATTCCTTCTAGCATTCCCATTCCAGCTCTTAGAATTGGAACAAATGCATATTTGTCCTCATTTAGTTTTCCTGTTTTTAATTTAGTAATTGGTGTTTCAATCTCAACTTCTTCTAGTTCCGCTTCTTCCATAGCTTCATAACATAAGAACATTGCTACTTCACTAGTTAATTCTCTAAATTCTTTTGTTCCTGTTTTTTTATCCCTTAATATTGCTAATTTATGTTCTATTAGCGGATGTTTTAATTCTTTTGCTTGCATAAAATCTACCTTCTTTCCTTATTATACTTTTATTGTTTCTTTTTCTTTTTTTGCATCTGCTGATTCTATTTTCTTTTTTTCTTCTTTATTATTTGGTATACAAAGATTTAACAATATTCCAACTACCGCTGCCAAGCTCATTCCTGAAATTGTAATTGAAAAGTCTCCATTTACAATTGATATTGCAGCTCCTCCTAGTCCTAATACTAGCATTGTTGATGCAACTACTACATTTTTAGGATCTTCAAAGTCCATTTGTTTTTGAACAAGAACTTTTAAACCATTTACTGATATAAATCCATATAAAAGTAATGATACTCCTCCTAATACTGGTTGTGGTATGCTTGAAACTACTGCTGTAAATTTTCCTAGAAAGCCTAAGCATATTGCAATAATTGCTGCTAGCCCAATTACCCAAACAGATGCAATTTTAGTCATTCCAACAACAGATGTATTTTCTCCGTAAGTAGTATTAGCTGGTCCACCTAGTGCTCCTGCCACAAATGTTGCTATACCATCCCCAAGTAAAGTCTTATCTAATCCAGGATTTTTTAATAAATCTTTATTTATAATTGTACTTAATGCTGTGTGATCTCCAATATGCTCTGCCATTGTTACTAATGCAATTGGTGCAATTGTTAATATTGTTCCAAAGTTTAAAGCATAATCTTTAAATGGTAATACAAAATTAGGTAAACTAAAGAAATCTGCTTCTGCCACTTGTGTAAAGTCTACTAGTCCTAAACATATTGATAATACATATCCACTTACAATTCCGACTAAAAATGGAATTATTTTCAAAAATCCTTTTGCTTTTGTCATTACAATTGCTGTTACTAAAAATGATACAGTTGCTATTAATACGCCTTTCCATTCAAATGTTGTTCCTGATGATAATCCTATTTGCGTTATAGCACTTGGGGCTAACCCTAACCCTATAATCATAATCATAGGTCCAATAACAATAGGTGGCAACAATTTATCAAGCCATCCTTTTCCTGTAAAGTGTATAATTGTTGCTACTATTACATAAATTAATCCAACTGCCATAATTCCTGTCATTGTTCCAGATATTCCACCTTTTAAAAATGCTGCTGCCATTGGGGTAATAAATGCAAAAGAACTTCCTAAATATACTGGTGATTTTCCTTTTGTGCATAATATGTAAATTAATGTTCCTATTCCTGATGTAACAAGTGCAACTGGTATTGTAAGTACTGTTTCTCCTGCTGCTGAATTAACTAATATTGGTACCAAAATTGTTGCTCCAAACATTGCAAAAACATGTTGAATTGCCAATATAATCCATTTGCCAATCGATGGCTTTTCATTTACGTCTAAAATCATTTTGCTTTCATTCATAAAAAATCCTCCTTCTAATTTTAGGTACAAAAAAAACACTAATAAATAATTTTAGTGTTTTTAATTTTTAAAAAATATATATTAGAAAAAATAGAAATTGTAAAAACAGCAATTGCTTGAATTGCTTGCTTTGTTTTAGATAATTTCATTTTATTTTCTAAAAAATTTGTCATTTTTTGTACCTCTTTCGAAAGATGTTACTATACTTTCAAAAAAATTGCAATAGTTTTTTTATAATTATATGTTAAAATATATAATTAATGTTCCTGCTATAGAAAATAAAAATCCAAATATTTTTAACCCTGCTGATCCTTCATTTTGATCTCCAAATCCAAATATTTTTTTAGTTATTATTCTTGCATCAAAAACGCACATTACTCCAATTGTTGCTATAATTAATCCAATCATTATTAAAATAATCTTTTCCATGTTTATTTTATTCCTTCCACAAGCCTAAAAAAGTTTTAGCTATTTTTAAAAGAATTCTACAGTATATTTGCACTCAAATAATGTATTTGGTTTCAATGAAATAATATCTTGCTTTTGTGTGAATACTCCTGTACTTTTTACATTATCTGCTGTTGAATACCATGGTTCTATACATATAAAAGGTGCATTTGGTTTTGACCAGATTGCCAAATAAGGAAAACCTGTAAAATCCATAGTAAGTAATGTTTTTCCACTTGCTTTATTTTTCAAACTAATTTTATTTGATGTAATTCCTTTCATGATTAGTGCATCATTGTCAAAAGTATGTAAATCTATTAAAATTTTTCTTTTATCAACTATTCTATCTTTTGCATAGTCTATTCCAACTAATCCATCTACTAAATATAAAAAATGAATTTTTTCTTCATCCTCTTCAAATTCTAGGTAATAATTGCCTTTCCTTAATTCTTGTATATCTATTTTAAATGCTGGATGTCCACCTATCCCAAATGGTAAATTAATTAGTCCTGTATTTACTACTCTATATATTGTAGTAAGTTTATTTTCCTCAGTACGATATGTATTATATAACTCAAATTCATAAGGGTATCTTGTTAATGTATATTTATTACTCTTTAAAACATAAGAATGAAAGTGATCCAATTTAGTTATTGGTTCAAAGTCTAAATCTCTTGCAAATCCATGTTGCATTAGTTCATACGTTCTTCCACCTATCAATGTTTGATTTTTCTTTAGTTTGCCTACTATAGGGAATAATACTGGTGAATGTCTTTTCCAATATATTTTGCCATTTTCATCCATGCATTGTTCACCTTGATGTATTTTTTCTTCACCGTTTACTTTAAAGCTTATTAATTCCCCACCTTTTTTTGATGTTAACATTTGATTGTACATAGGCTACTCCTTTCTTGATTTATACAGTATATATAATATTGCTTTTTTATGTAAATGTCAATATTTTAGGCTTAATTACAAGGAAACACTTTGTTTTAATTTATTGTCTACAATTTTTCTTAATCTTTCATTTTTTTGTTGTGTTAATCCCTTATCTTCACTTTCAATTTTTAAAGCTACACTTTGTACAGATTTTAACATTGGCATATCAACAAATAAATTTGCTATTTTAAATTCTGGAATTCCATGTTGCTTTGTTCCAAAAAATTCTCCTGTTCCTCTTAGTTTTAAGTCTTTTTCTGCAATAACAAATCCATCATTTGTTTCTTGCATTGTTTTCATTCTTTCTTTTCCTACTTGTGAACATTTGCTATTATATTTTAGCACACAATATGATTGATATTGTTCTCTTCCTACTCTTCCTCTTAGTTGATGAAGTTGTGCTAACCCAAATCTATCTGCATTTTCTACTACCATAATATTGGCATTTGGTACATTTACTCCAACTTCTATTACTGTAGTAGATACTAATATATCTATTTCTCCTTCTTTAAATTTTTTCATTATTTCATCTTTTTCTTTTGGTTTCATTTTTCCATACACACATTCTACTCTGTATTCTGGAAAAATTTGCTCTTTATATATTTTAGTCCATTCTTTTACAGCTCTTAACTCTTTTGTATTTTCATCTTCCTCTTTTTCTTCAACTAATGGACAAACAACATATATTTGTCTTCCTTCATCAATATTCTTTTTTATAAATTTGTTTATTCTTTCTTCCATTTGCTTTGTCACAGCATAGGTTTCTATTTTCTTTCTGTTTGGTGGAAGCTCATCAATTATTGATATATCCAAATCTCCATATAATATTAATGCTAATGTTCTTGGAATTGGAGTTGCTGTCATTACTAATATATCCGGATTATTTCCTTTTGCTGCAATTGCAGTTCTTTGTTTTACTCCAAATCTATGTTGCTCATCTGTTACTACTAAACCTAAATTTTTAAATGTAACATTTTCTGTTATTAAGGCATGTGTACCAATTAGCACATTAATTTCTCCATTTTGTAGTCTTTCTAATATATCTTTTTTGTTTTTTGCTGTTGTTGCGCCTAATAAAAGTTCGCATTTTATTCCTAAAGGAGCTAATATTTTACTAAATTCCTCCATGTGCTGTGTTGCAAGTATTGCTGTTGGTGCCATTATTGCTACTTGATAGCCTGATTTTACTGCCTTATATGCAGATATAATACTTACAACTGTTTTACCAGAGCCTACATCTCCTTGAAGTAATCTATTCATAGTCTTTTCTGATTCCATGTCTGAATCAATTTCAGCTAATACTCTAAGTTGCGCTTTTGTCAATTTAAATGGCAATGTATTTATTATATCTGACATTTTTGCATTTTTGTCAAATACAATTCCTTTACTTTTCTCACTACTTCCCTTCAATTCTAATAATGCAAGTTGCATTGTTAGGAGTTCTTCAAATACTAATCGTTTTCTTGCTTGCATTCTATGCTCTGCATCTGTTGGAAAATGTATTTGTTCTAAACTATTTTGTAAATCTAACAAATTATATTCTTTTAAAAGGTAATCAGGTAAAGTTTCTTCTAGCTTTCCTTTTGTCATATTTAACGCATTTTCTATTGCTTGCCTTATAGCTGTTTGTGACAATTTGTATGTAGTTGGATATACCGGCATTATTTTTCCTGTGTTTTTTGATGAGTCAATTTTGTCAAATACAGGATTTCTCATTTCAAAGTGATTAAATTCATTTATTGCTTTTCCAAAGAATTTATATGTTTCTCCTTTTTTTATATGCTGTTTAATATATGTTTGATTAAACCATGTTATTGTACATCTACCTGTATTATCTTCAACTATAGTTTTTAATACTGTCATATTTTTACGAATTCTATTTATATTTACTTCTGATACTACTTTTGCTTCAATTGTAACTTCTTCTCCATTGATTAAGTCTGCTATGCTTTTGGTTTTACTTCTGTCTTCATAATCTCTTGGAAAATATGTAAGTAAATCTTCTAATGTAAATATATTTAAATTGTTTAGTAATGATACTTTAGCTGGTCCTACACTTTTTACATATTGTACACTCTGTTTTAAATCGATCATTTTACTACCTCTTTCTACACAATATTTTATCAAAGCTAGACTCCAAAATCAATTATTTTTATTTCTATTATTTTTGCCATATAATTCAGTCAGTCATAAAATTTAACACACAAAATATTGTTATTTTTTATTATTTATTGTATAATATATATTGTATTTCATTTGGGGATGTATTTGGTTTCGACAGTATCCTAGAAGTATTGATAGCGAGTAGTGGATTCTCACTTGGCCACTTTAATAATGTGAGAAATTAAAAATAAACGCTGATAATAGAGAATTAGCATACGCTGCCTAATTAAAGGCGCGTCATCTTACTTTATGTGCCCACGCTTAAAGATTAAGGTGTCAAATTAGTGGGAAACAAAATTATTTTTAGTTATGGAAATAATGGGTATTTTTAAATAACTACCTTTTTAGTAAATTTGTTTGTTGTGTTATTATTTAGGGAATCTTTACAATAAACTGCACTCGGAGAAGTTGGTATGGAAAGAATATTGGACAGGAGTTCGACTCTCCTCATCTCCACCAATTAATAAAAAGCCTCTCAATTATGAGAGGTTTTTTATTTTTTTTATTAAAAGCCTTGCGTATTATTTTATTTTATGCTAATATTATAGGGTATTAAATATTTAGGGGTATAGTGTTAATGGTAGCACATCGGTCTCCAAAACCGCCTGTGAGGGTTCGAATCCTTCTACCCCTGCCATAAAAAGAAGTTAATTATAATTAACTTCTTTCCTTTTTTCTTGATATTTTGTTTTTATTACTGTATAATAATTACACTTAAAGGTGGGAGGAAAAATGGAAAAATTAAAAAAAATATTAAATAGAGAAGTTATTTTTTATACTATATTTGGTGTATTAACTACAGTCGTAAATATTACCGTATCTTATATTCTAAAAGCATTCTTTCATGTAGAGACAAATATTGCAAGTACAATTGGAATTATTGCTTGTATTATTTTTGCATATTTTACAAATCGTAAATGGGTCTTTGAATCTCATGCAAATACAGCTAAAGAAAAATGGATTGAATTTTTTAAATTCATTTTAGGAAGAGCTTTTACAATGGTTGTTGAAATTGTAGGTGTATTCTTATTAAATGACGTATTTCATGCATTTTATAACTTTGGAGATAACACAGGCTTTTTAATAAATAAATGTGTTATTACTGTAATTGTTATTATTTTAAATTTCTTTATTAGTAAATTTTTTGCTTTTAAAAAATAATATATAACATTTAATTTTTATTATTTAATAAATTGGGGGCTACTAGAATTGGAGGTATCTATGTCTAGTAGTTTTTTTAAACCGTTTTATTATTTATTTACTTTTATTTTTATACTCATATTATTTATTTCTTGCTTTTTTAGCTCCAAAATACTTCGGTTTAGAATTTTACCCTTTTAATGAAAATGAACAATATGTATGGCCATCTCCTGGCTATACTTACATAACATCATATTTTGGTTATAGAGGTTTACCAACTGCTGGAGCAACTTCATATCATGCAGGAATCGACATTGGTGCTCCAGAAGGTAGTAAATTTATTGCTATATGCGATGGAACAATTACTTTTGCTGACTTTCTAGGCGGAGGTGGCTATACTATTACTTTAACAAATGAAAATATGAAAATTACTTATTGTCACGTTTCACCTAATTATATTGTTAAAGTTGGGGACTATGTTCTAAAAGGTCAAGTTATTGGCAATGTAGGTCCAAAAAATGTTTATGGAGTTAAACGGAAATCAATATAAAGATGAAAATGGCAATCCAACAAATGGAGCTACTACAGGTCCTCATCTTCATTTAGGGATTAGGATAAATGACAAATACATTGATCCTTTAAGTTTGTTTGAATACTAAAAAAACTTCACAAATATGGCACATACTAATGTTATAAAAAAATAAGCCCTTAGGCTTATTTTTTACATATCTTCATCATTATTGTCTTCATCATGTTCATTGTCATGACCTTCTTCACATCCATCACAACCTGAACAGCACCCACCGCATTCTTCTTCATTCCAGTCTAACTCAATTATATTATGGCATTCTGGACATTCAATTTCTGTATTTTCTTCGCTATTTATATCTGCTACAAATTCATTATTGCAATATGGACATGAAATTTCAAATTCATAAGGTTCATCATCCTCATATATATCATTTTCAATTCCATCAACTGCTTTTTTTACTATTTCAATTCTATCTTCTATTACTTTTTGTTTTTCTTCAACTTCTTTTACTCTTATATCTGTTAAAAATGTTAATCTATCTATAACATCCATAAACATCATAGACAATTCTTGAAATTTATTTAAAACAAAAGCTTTTTCTTCTTTATCTTGAAAATGATTATCTAATTCTGCTAATATTGATTGATAATGATTTTTTAAATCTGACATTGGTTTTATCCTTTCAAACTATACTCTTTCCATATATTCACCAGTTCTAGTATCTATACGGATAACATCTCCAATATTTATAAACATTGGAACTGAAATTTCATAACCGTTTTCTAGTGTTGCTGGTTTTCCAGAAGTTGTAGTTGTATTTCCTGCAAATCCTGGTTCTGTATATGTAACTTCTAATTCAACAAACATTGGTGGCTCAACTGAAAATACATTTCCTTTATAAGATAATATTTTTACATTCATATTTTCCTTTAGGAATTTTAAGCTGTCTCCAAGTTGTTCTTTATTTAATGGTAATTGCTCATAAGTTTCATTATCCATGAAATAATATATATCACTATCATTATATAAATATTGCATTTCTCTTTTTTCTATTTGAGCTGCTGCATATTTATCTGATGGATTAAATGTTTTTTCAATAACTGCTCCTGAAATTACATTTTTTAATTTTGTTCTAACAAATGCCGATCCCTTTCCTGGTTTTACATGTTGGAACTCTACTACTTTAAATACATTTCCATCCATTTCAAATGTTGTTCCATTTCTAAAATCTCCTGCCATATATACATCTGCCATGTTCAATTTCCCCTTTCAAAATTCATTTATTTTTATTACTTATTAATTTTTTTCAAAGCCTTTATATTATACACCTTATTTGCCTTAAAATCAAGCTTTTTATTTTGCTTTATCTACTATAATATAATTTTTATCAGATTTCGTTAAATTTATGCAACCAGATTTTGTAATTAAAGTAGTATCTTCAATTCTTACTCCAAATTCTCCAGGAATATATATTCCTGGCTCATTTGTAACTACCATATTTTCTTTAAATGTATTGTCATTTTTATAACTCACAATTGGTGCTTCATGTATATCCAGTCCAACACCATGTCCTAGTGCATGTACTAAGCTATATCCATTTAATTTAAAATCATTTTCTACATTTCTTGCTAATATCCTGATATTTGCTCCATCCTTCATGTCTTTTTCTGTTTGTAATTGATTTTTTAGCACTAGATTATATATTCCTCTTATTTTTCCAGGAACAAACCCAGCAAATACGGTTCTTGTCATATCTGAACAGTATCCTTTATATTTACATCCAAAATCTATTGTAATTGGATCTCCTAAATCAATTTTTCTTTCTGTAGTTTTCGCATGCGGTTTAGATGAATTTGATCCTGAAGCTACAATCGTTTCAAAAGCTAAACTTTCTGCTCCGTTCTCAGTAAAAAATTTTTCTATTTCAAGTGCTATTTGTTTTTCCGTCATTCCAACTTTTATATATTCTACTAAATGTTCAAAACACTTATCTGTAATTTCGCATGCTTTTTTTAGTAATTCTATTTCGTTATTATCTTTTATAAATCTTTGCTTTTCAATTATATTTTCTGTTTCTTCTAAATGATTTGCTTTATATTTGTGCATGTAATTTTTATATGTTGCATAAGTAACATAATTTTCTTCAAATCCAACATTTTCACAGAATGAAAAAAAGTTTTCATAGTCATATTCACTAATATCAGTGTAATTATATACTATAATTTCGTCGTCTATTGTAATAGTTGACTGTACTTCTTCAATATATCTTGCATCTGTAATATAATAATTTTCTTTACGTGTTATGAGCAATACTCCCTCAGCGCTAATACCTGTTAAGTATCTAATATTGACTGGATTAGATACAATCATCCCTTGTATATCTAATCCTCGAAGTTGTTCTCTTAGACATTTTATTTTTTCATTCATAAAATCACCCACTATTTACCTTATTTTATTTTGCAAGTCCTAAAGTAAATATTTTCCACACTATATTCTGTAATATATCCGCTGGTACAAATATAGCAATTAAGGTGCTAGCAACAATAAATGGTCCAAATGGAATGTATTCATTAGCTCCTTTTTTCTTGCTTATAAGTATTGCAATACTTATAATTGCAGCTAGTAGAAATGATAAAACAGCAACAATAATAATATTGTCTCTTCCTAAGAATAATCCTAATGCTCCCATTAGTTTTACATCTCCAAATCCCATTGCTTCTTTTCCAGCAATAAATCCTCCTATTACAGTAATAAGTAAAAATATTCCTCCACCTATTATCATTCCTAATAGGTTGTTTGTAAGTACATTAAGACCTAATCCTGTATTTGAAATGACCTCAATAAATGTAAAAGCTAATCCAGTTTCAAATAAACTAAGTGTTAGCCTATTTGGAATAATTTGAAGTTTTAAATCAATACAAAATGCTATTAATAGCATTGGTACAAGTAGTGCATATTTGAATAAATCTATACTTACTCCAAAAAAATATACTAGTCCAACAAACATAATAGCTGTTATACTCATTAATATATAGTTTGGTTTAAGTATTTTTTTATATTCTATAAAAAAATCTTTTGAGAAAACTTTTTTATATTCTGGCATACGTTTATTGCACCAATCTATAAATTGACCTGATATAAATCCTATTATTCCAAATATTACATAAATTAATATGTGTGTATCATTGATGTACATTTTTTTCTCCTTTGTTTTTCTTTAAATATCTTTGTATAATCTTATTTTCAATTGGTCTTTTGAATTTTGTAATCCAAATATCTTTTTCATTAATTGGCTTGACCAATATTGGAAACATTTTTGCTCTATTGGCTCCTATTACATCTGTAAATATTTGATCTCCCACAACTGCTATTGCTTCATTTGTTAGATTCATTATTTTTTTTGCTTTATTTAATCCTTTTATACATGGTTTTTTAGCAAAAAATATATATGGAACCTCTATCTTTTTTGCTGTATTTTCAACTTTTTCTTTATGATTAGAATTAGAAACAATACACAATTTTATGCCATTTTCTTTCATGTTATTTGCCCATTCCTTTATGCCTTCTGGCATGTTTTTGTCAAAATCTATTAAAGTATTGTCTACATCTAATATAAGTCCTTTTATGTTATTTTGCTCTAACATTTGAATTGTTATTTGTTTTACACTTTCTAAATATAATCTAGGATATAACAGCATCTTGCCTCCAAAAATAAGCTATTTTTCTTTTTTAATATTATCAGTATGCTTAAGATTTGTCAAGGAGAACTTTTCACGATTTTTTGTTATGATTTCCTTTTAAATTCTTGACTAAAAAGATAAGTTGTGATAGCCTATATTAGAAGTAATATTTAAGGAAGGATGATATACAAATGACAGATATAGAAAAAAAATTCATATTTACAGTAATTGGCTTTTTAATTTTAATTATGATTGTTGTTTTATGTATAAAAAGTTCTAATAAAAATAAATTAGAACAACAAAAAGCTAGTGAAAATAATACTCAACTTGAAGATTATGTTACTTCTTTTGAAAAAATAGGAAGTGATGTTAAAGTAAATAATAATGAAGATTTAGCAAAAACTAAAACATATAACAATGTTGAAATGTCTAATATTAAATTTACTTCTCAAAACGGAAATAGTGTATTAGTAGCAGATGTTAAAAATATTGGAGAAATAAAACACGAAAAAGAAATAATTACTTTAAGTATTATTGGTAGCGATGATACTGAAATAGCAACTCTTGATACAATTTTAACTGATTTAGAACCTGGTGAAACAAAACAACTTACTGTTTTAGCAACCGCAGATATAGTAAATGCTAAGAATTTTATAATTAAAGAAAAATAAAAAAGGTATGCCAATACAAAAATATTGGCATACTTTTTTATTTGCAAAATCTATGATTACCTATTGTTATTGTCATTGGCCTAGACCAAATCCATTTATTTGTAGCGGTATTTGGATTAAAATAGTATATTGCACCATAACTAGGGTCCCATCCATTCAAAGCATCTTGAGCAGCTTTTTTTGAAGTCGAATCTGGAGACATATTTATTTGCCCATCTGACACAACATCAAAAGCTCCTTTCTGATAAATAACACCTGCTATCGTATTTGGAAACGAACTACTTTTTACACGGTTTAAAACTACTGCTGCAACAGCAACTTGCCCTGAATATGGTTCGCCTCTTGCTTCTCCATGAACCAATCTAGCCAATAAATCTAAATTACTTGAATAACTTGAACTAGAATTACTATTCGAAGAATTGTATATTCCCATAGCTTTTAAAGTCTTTTTCCCTGCTATTCCGTCTACAGTTAATCCATTTTTTGATTGAAACCATCTTACTGCTTTTTGTGTCTGTGTTCCATATATTCCGTCTATACTTCCGCTATAATATCCCCATCTTTTTAACTTTGTTTGTATTTGTGTTACTTCGCTTCCTCTTGAGCCATATTTTGATAATGCTTCTACTTTATCGTTTCTAAAAAATACATTATATGAAACAAATACTGAAAAAGCCATCACAATTATAATCATTGATATTATTGTTTTTTTATTTTTTAACATAAAAATACACCTACTTTGGTAAAATTAATTATTTTTATTTTAACCAAATTAGGTGTTTATATACATTAATTTAGAATATTCCTACAATGTTTCCATTTTCATCTAAATCTATACTCTCTGCTGATGGAACCTTAGGTAACCCTGGCATTGTCATTATTTTTCCTGTTAATACTACTATGAATTCAGCTCCTGCTCGTAAAACAACATCTTGTACATGTATAGTAAAAGGTTCTTTGCATTCCAAATTTTTCGGATCATCAGAAAAAGAATATTGAGTCTTTGCAATACATACAGGCATATTTTCATATCCCATTTTTTTAATTTCTTCAATATGTTGTTTAGCTTTATCTGTAAATTCTACATCTTCTGCTCCATATATTTTTTGTGCTACTGCCTTAATCTTGCTTTCTATTGATTCACTTAGCTCATAAGCAAATTTAAAGTTTGTAGGCTCTTGTGCTAAATCGACTATTTTTTGTGCTAAGTCTTCTGCTCCTTCTCCACCTTTTTCCCAGCTTTCAACTAAGCTCAAATTTATTCCTTTTTCCTGTAATTTATTTTGTAAAAATTTAATTTCATTTTCAGTATCATGTGTATATTTATTTATGGCCACTATAACATTTAATCCATAATTATTTTTTAAATTATCAACATGTCTTTCTAGGTTTTCAAAGCCCTTTGCTAAATATTCAACACTTTCATTTTTTATATCTTCTTTTGGCATTCCACCATGATATTTTAATGCTTTAATAGTTGCCACACATACTATTGCATCTGGTTTTAAGTTAGCTTTTCTACATTTTATATCTAAGAATTTTTCTGCTCCTAAATCTGCACCAAATCCAGCTTCTGTAATCACATATTCCCCTAATTTCAAAGCAAGCTTTGTTGCAATTACACTATTGCATCCATGTGCAATATTTGCAAATGGTCCACCATGAACTATTGCAGGTGTTTGTTCTAAACTTTGTACTAAATTTGGGTTTATAGCATCTTTTAGCAATACTGTCATTGCTCCATCTGCTTTCAAGTCTTTTGCTGTTATTGGTTTATTGTCTTTAGTATATCCGACAATAATATTCCCAATTCTTCTTTTCAAATCATTTATATCTGTTGCCAAGCAAAAGATAGCCATTATTTCAGATGCAACAGATATATCAAATCCATCCATTCTTGGCACTATATTTTTTTCTTGTGATAATCCTGTATTTACTGTTCTTAGTTGTCTGTCGTTTAAGTCAACACATCTTTTCCACACAACTCTGTCAAATTCTAATTCATTTCCAAAATATATATGGTTATCTATCATTGCTGACAATAAATTATTTGCAGATGTAATTGCATGTATATCTCCTGTAAAATGTAAATTTATATCTTCCATTGGTGCTATTTGACTATGTCCTCCACCTGTTGCTCCACCTTTTATTCCAAACACAGGTCCAAGAGATGGCTCTCTTAATGCTAACACAGCTTTTTTTCCTATTTTTCTTAATCCATCAGCTAGTCCTATTGCCATTGTAGTCTTTCCCTCTCCAAGTGGTGTTGGGTTTATAGCTGTTACTAAAATTAATTTTCCATCTTTTTTATTTTTTAATTCTTTATATACTTCGGGAGAAATTTTTGCCTTAAATTTTCCATATTGTTCTAGTTGCTCTTCTTGGATGTTTAATTTTTCGGCTATTTCTGTTATCTTTTTTAATTTTGTATTTCTTGCTATTTCAATATCTTCCATCTATATTCTCCTTTTAATATATATTTTATTTACTAAAATTAAAATAATAATCCTATAATAACTCCAATAGTTGCTCCTACAATAACTTGAACCGGAGTATGTCCTAATACCTCAACTAACTTCTCAGAAACTTGTAGTCCTGTTAGTCCAGGCGTTTCAACTATTTTATTTAACAATTTTGCCTGTTTTCCAGCAGCTCTTCTAACTCCAGCTGCATCATACATTACAATAAATGAAAAAATTAATGACACAGCAAATAAAGGTGAATTAATTCCAACATTTTTTCCTATCATTGTAGTTAATGATACTACAACTCCAGAATGTGAGCTTGGCATTCCTCCTGCTTGCATTAATTTTTTAAAATTAAACTTTTTAGTTTTTATTAAATCATAAATAAATTTAAATAATTGTATTCCAAACCATACCATAAATGGTACAATTATATACTTATATTCTTTAAAAAAATTAAAAATCCCCTGCATCTTCTATTCCTCTTCTTGTACAAAACTTTCTTCTTTTGTTTCTTCTCCATCTTTTAACAAAATAGTGATTCTTTTTTCAGCATTTTCTAGCAAATCATTACATTGTTTTGAAAGTTTCATTCCTTCTTCAAATTTTGAAACTGAATCTTCTAATGATAAATCTCCATTTTCTAATTCAGTTGCTATTTTTTCTAACTCTTTTATAGTTTCTTCGAAACTACCTTTTTTCTCCATAATATACTCCTATTTTTCATTTATAATTCCTGTGGTAACATCCACAATATATCCACTTATAGTCTGAGTTGTTTTTGTATCATAAACTGTTACCAAATATTTGCCATCATTTTGAATGCTTATATTAAAATCAATACCATCTGTATTTCCAAATTTCTCTGTCCATTTATCCTTAACAAGACTGATTGCTTTTGCTTCTTTTGGTGTCATTGCATTTTCGTCTGCAACTGTTTCTTTGCCTGCTGCTGCAATACTATTATTCTCAGAATCATTATTTTTTTCTTCATTAGACTCAATATTGCTATCTAATATATTATCTAGCATATCATCTAATCCATTATTAGCATCAGGTAACACTTCTCCAACGCCTAGTTTATCTTGCTCTATTGGCTGTTTTCTAAATTGTTGGTATACTACACATATTAAAGCAAATAATATTATTGTAATTACTATTGCAATTACTATGTTTTGGGTTGTTTTTTTCATTTTTTTCTCCTTACCTATATAATTTTTGCTTTTGTTTCTCCATCTTGCATTCTAATAGATATTTCGTCTTCTTTTCTTAGCATGTTTTTGCTTTTTATAACAATTCCATCTTTTAAAATTATTCCATATCCTCTTGCTAATGTTTTTAGTGGACTTAATGAATCTAACTTTAATATTAGATTTTGAGTTATAGACTTGTCATTTTGCAATTTACTTTTCACACTGTGTTGCATTGATTTTACTTTCATATCAATTACCATATACTGTTCATTTACTTTTTGTAAAATTCCAGTAAATGCTTTTCTAGTCATACATTTTTCATATCTAAGCTTAATTAACTGCAATTTTCTTATTAATGCTTGTTCATACCTTCGTTGGTAATTTTTAATTTTCATTTTTAATTCTGCAACATCCGGTACTGCAAGTTCAGCTGCTGCTGATGGCGTTGGCGCTCTTAGGTCTGCAACAAAGTCTGATATTGTAAAATCTGTTTCGTGTCCAACAGCAGAAATAACTGGTAATTCTGAATTATATATTGCTCGTGCAACAATTTCTTCATTAAATGGCCATAAATCTTCAAGTGAACCTCCACCTCTAGCTACAATAATTACATCTGCTAATTTATGTTTATTCATAAATTCAATACCTTTAGCAATTTTTTGTGCTGCTCCGCTTCCTTGGACTGGTACTGGTAACAACCTAATATGCACATTTGGATTTCTTCTGGTAGATACATTGATAATATCTCGTATTACCGCTCCTGTATTTGAAGTAAGTACACCAATTGTTTCTGGCATCATTGGTATTGCTTTTTTATAATTCTGATCAAATAGTCCTTCTTTTTCAAGCTTTGCTTTTAGTTCTTCATACTCTGCTCTCAAGTCACCCATTTTTCCAAGTTGCTTTATAGCTTTAGCATATAATTGATATGTACCATCTCTTTCAAAAACAGATACACTTCCAAGTATCATTACCTTCATTCCATCTTGTGGAACAAAATCTAAATGTGCTGTATATGTTTTAAACATTATTGATTTTATTAAAGATTTTTCATCCTTTAGAGTAAAATATATATGACCAGTGTAATGATTTTTTAGATTTGAGATTTCTCCTTCTACTAAAACATTAGTAAAATACTCATCATCTTCAAATTTATCTTTTATATATTTATTTAATTCGCTTACACTTATTGGATTATATATCATACCTACTCCTCATTTGTTATTCCTGTCTGTTTTATAATATTAGCTAGAATTCCATTTATAAAAGATGGTGAATTTTCGTCTCCATACTTTTTAGCAATTTCAACAACTTCATTTACTACAACTTTATATGGTAATTTCGCATACACTATTTCATAAGTAGCTAATTTTAATAATGCTGTATTAACTTTTGAAATTCTTGAAATATCCCATTTTTCTTTCAAATTTTGAGATATTAATTTTAATATTTCTTCTTCATTTTCATTAATACCAAGTATTGTTTGATTTATATATGTTTTTGCTTTTTCTTGATTAATTTCTTGTTCATTCAAAAACATTTCAATTTGCTCACTGTATTCACTTTTTTCATTTTTTTGAATTTCTAAGCTATATAGTAATTCAAAAGTAAGTTCTCTTGTTTCTGTTCTAGTCATGTATTTGTTACTCCCTTTTTATAACTTATCTATAAAATTTTTTATCTTATCTTTTACTCTCTCTTTATTTTTTTGATAGTAATTTCCTGCCCATATACATATAAGTATTAATGCCATTATAAGTAAAATTTTATATAAATTTGTACAAAATAGTAAGATTGCCAAGGCTATACCTACTAACCCGCCAACAATACCACCGCCATATTTGTCACAAAACATTCTGAAATTTTCCATTTGTTTCGCTCCTTTCAATTTTATTCCTGAACTGCTGGTTTTACAGGTTCAATATCTTTTACTTTTATATTAACTTCTTTTACTTCTAAGTCAGAAGTATTTTTTATTGTTGTTTTAATCTTGGTTTGTAGATTAGTTGAAAGCTCTTTTATTATTGCATTTTCTTTAACACTCAAGTTTACAAATACTGTTACATTATTTTCTTTATCTAATTCCACTCTTGTTGTTACATTTTCGGCACTTTCAAAACCTTTTACTACACTATTTACAAGATTTTCAATTGTATCTTTTGTGATTAATAATTTTCCGTCTGAATTTTCTAACAATATACCATTTTTATAATCCATTTCTTGCTTTGAAGTTGAATCAAAAAATATACATTTGATAGCTAATAAAATAAACATTACACTTAATGCTAATATAATATTAGAAACTACTTCATCTTGAAGTATATTTACAATTATACTATGTACTAATTCTACATTTAACCAGCCAAATATTACTAAACATGTAATTATTGATAATATAAGTATTAGACTCGAAAACAAGGCCAGTCCTATTCTATCTAAGATCTTCATTTTTATTTCATCCTTTCTTACTTATTTTAAAGCATATTTTATGGTTTAAACTTTAAATTAGGCACAGTAAAAAATTATTGTGCCTAATCTTTTTTATTATTCTTTATCTTCTTCTTTGTCGTTTTCCACTCCCATGTTTTCTGTACTAACTCCTTGAATGTGGACATTAACTTCAACTACTTTTAATCCTGTCATACTTTCAACTGCTTTTTTTACTTTATTTTGAATTTCAAAGGCAACATCAGGAATTCTTACTCCATATTCCACTATAATGTTTACATCTATTTTTGTTTCTTTTTCTCCTGTTTCTACTTTTATTCCCTTTGATAAATTCTTTTTACCACTAAGTACTTCTGATATTCCTCCTGCAAATCCTCCTGACATTTGAGCTACTCCTGGCACCTCAGATACTGCTACTCCAGCAATTACTGAAACAACATCATCTGAAATTTTTATATTTGTATTATTTTCTAATGCTACTTCCCCATTATTTTCAATAACTTTTTCAACCTCTTTTACTTCTTTATTTTCTTCTTCCATAAAGAAACCTCCTTTTTCTCAAGAATTATTATATCTTTAGATATATATTAGTATATCAATTTTGTTGGAATTTTACAACTATTTTGCCTTATTTTTTTTATATTTATCATAAATTTGTGGCCATGAATATACTCTCTGCAAATCATTTGCCTCCACAGCTTGATTACAGGTAGAAGTATATAAAAATGTAATTATTCCACCGCTTTGTACATTTCTGCAGTGTGCAACACTATCATCAATGAACATCTCAACATCATTTTCTTTTGAAGCATTTAATTTATTCTGTGCATTCATTACAAGTTTATCATATACTATATTGTTTTTTTCAAGCCATTTTTGAGTATAGTTTTGTACTAAATGACTATCTTCTTCAAATTCATATCTTGAAGTTATTATTATTATATTATTTCCTTCTTGTTTTAACTTTTTTAGAATCTCTGCCACTTCATCTTTTGGTGTTGCTATTGTTAGCATATCTATAAAATATCTCTCCCAAAATAAATCTGTTTGCTCTTTTGACCAGTCAGGATACATTGTTTCTATATAATTATGGTCTGCTATTTTACCATATTGTTTTGGGTCCCCACTATTTCCAAATTCTATATCTGACTTTTGTGCATTTGTAAATACACTTTCAAATGAGTTTGATATTGTATCATCTATGTCTATTCCTATATTCATTTTTCTTCACTCCTTATTTTTTATAGGTTTTAATTTTAACATACTAAAATTAATTTATCAATACATAAAACCTTTGTTTGTCTTTTAAATTATATAATGTTATATTTCATATTTTCATACTCAAATCGTTCTATCTTCTTTAGACTAATAACTGTTTTTACCGCTTTTTTATCTACAAAAAATTTCTCCATTTATTTATTAAAAAATAAATGTAAACACTTTTTGTGTCTACATTTATTTTATTACTTTGCATTAAATGTTTACTTTATTTTACCATTTCATGTTGTGTTGTAATATTTCCCGCATTGTCTTTTACAACGACTTTTACTGAATTGTTTGTTATGCTTTCAGCATTAATTAATACACTTCCTGATGCTGTTGCAAGATCATTTTTATCAATTAAAGCATATTCTCCACCTGTACTTAAATAATATTCATATTCTTTTATACCTGTTTCTTCATCAGTAGCTATTACACCAATTTTGATTGTTACTTTTGTACCTTGTGTTGTTTTTGCTCCATACGTTACTTCTGTTTGTATTTCTTTAATTACAGGAGCTTTTGTATCTTCTACATTAATTGTACTAACATTTCCATAATTTGTTCCATCTGTTGCAACTGCATATATTTTATCACCATGTTTTAAGTTTGTAATTGCTCCAGTATAATTTTTATAATCTCCACTTAAAGTATTAACCTTATATTTTATGCTTAAGTTTGGGTTAGTAATTAGCTCTATTGAACATGTCCCCTTATTCCAAACAGGTTCTCCTGCTGTTACAGTTCCTTGGAATATAGTTCCTCCTCCACTGCTACTACCAGTTGTAATTACATTAGTTATAGTTGCCATTCCTTCATTTCCCGCAACATCTGCCGATGTTACTTTTATATCGTAAGATTGACCTTCAAGTAGTCCTGTAAATGCATAAGTTGTTGAAGTTGTAGTTGATTTTTGTGAATCAATTGTTTCACCATATAAAACATCAGATGATTTCTTTATACAATACGTATATGTTGGACTAGATGGCATTCCTGATTCAGCATCTCTACTTGATACTGTTACACTTATGCTATTAGCTGTTTTCTCAGCTTTTTCAATTGTTATTGTTGGTTTTATTGTATCTAATATATTTATTACAGTTTCTAGCTCTCCATATCTATCTGACACTAATTTTGCATATACTTTGTCTCCACTAAGCAAACCAGTAACTGTAGTTCCTACTGTCCATCTATTAGATGTTCCATTTTTTTGCCATTGTATTTCATAGTTATCATCATTTACATTAATAGCTTCCAATTCTATTGTAGCTTTTCCATTGCTCCAAACTGTAATTCCTTTTTGTCCAACTCCTGCTTGTGTTTGCATTAAAGAATTTAATTCATTTATTAATGAATTAACATCATTATTGTCACCTTCTATAGATGATTCCGTTTGTTTAGCTAATTCTTTACTTTGTTTTATTAAGCCTTCATCACCAAATACCGTAGATATTGTCACTCCAGCTAATATTAGCATTATTGCAATAGTTACTACTAATACAATCATAGTAATACCTTTATTCTCGCCAACCTTTTTCATACGTTTCTTACTCTCCTTCTATAGTTTATACTATTCAAGATCTTTTACTTAAAGTTACTATATTTTCGCCCAAAAGTAAACAAGATTTTATATTGCCTTATTGTATTGTTAAGCAATATTTTTTATTTATATTTCTTTTTTCTTACTCTCTGTAAGGTTTTGTTGTTTTTCTCTCAATATATCTGGTTAGATTTGATATTTTTGTTACAAACTTTTAATATTTTTGTAACAAAAATGTAATATAAGAGGCATTACTCTAACTATGCCTCTTATACATTTTTATTTATATTCTTCTACTTCTTTTTTAATTTTTGATATAAAATCTTCTAGTCCCATTGCTCCAATGTCACCATCTGATCTTGAACGAACTCCTACAGCATTTGCTTCTACTTCTTTATCTCCAATAATTAACATATATGGAATTTTTTGAAGTTGTGCTTCTCTAATTTTGTAACCAATTTTTTCTTGTCTTTCATCAAGTTCTGCACGAATTCCATTGTTGTCTAATTCTTCTAAAACTTTTTCTGCATATTCTTTATGGCTATCTGCTATTGGTAATATTTTTACTTGTACTGGTGATAACCATGTTGGAAATGCACCTGCATAATGTTCTGTTAAAATGCCAATAAATCTTTCAAATGAACCAAACAATGCTCTATGTAGCATAATTGGTGTTTTCTTTTCTCCGTCTGAATCAATGTATGATAAATTAAATCTTAATGGTAATTGGAAATCTACTTGTACTGTTCCCATTTGCCATTCTCTTCCTAAACAGTCTTTCATTTTAATATCAATTTTTGGACCATAGAAAGCTCCATCACCTTCATTTACACGATAGTTGTCTTTACCACATATTTCATCTAATACATCTTTTAAGTCCGCTTCTGCTTTATTCCATAAATTGATGTCTCCAATATAATCTTCTGGTCTAGTAGATAATGTTAATATGAAATCTAGTCCAAATATGTTATATAGTTTTTTAGCAATTTCAAGAATGTTTTTAATTTCCTCTTTAATTTGTGATTCCATAACATAGTTGTGTGAATCATCTTGTCTAAACATTCTTACACGGAATAAACCATTTAATTGTCCAGATTTTTCGTTACGATGTATAACATCTATATCACTAAATCTTAAAGGTAAGTCTTTGTAACTTCTTAATTTGCTTTGATAAATTTTAATAGAGTTTGGACAGTTCATTGGTTTTAAAGCCTGTTCTTTTCCATCACTATCTATTAAAACAAACATATCATCTTTGTAATGATCCCAATGTCCTGATGTTTTCCATAAAATACTGCTGTTTAATTGTGGACCAGAAAATTCTTGATATCCTCTTTTTTTATGTTCTTTTCTCCAAATGTCTATAAGTATATTCATCATTGTAAAGCCTTTTGGCATCCAATATGCCATACCTGGTGCAGTTTCATCAAAGAAGAATAAATCTAATTCTTTTCCTAATTTACGGTGATCTCTTTTTTTAGCTTCTTCTAACATGTGTAAATATTCTTCTAGCATACTTGCTTTAGGAAATGCTATACCATAAATTCTTTGAAGAGTTTGTTTTGTTTCGTCTCCTCTCCAATATGAAGCTGATGAATGTAATAATTTAAATGCTTTTACTGAACCTGTGCTCATAATATGTGGTCCTGCACATAATTCTTTAAATTCACCTTGATCATAAAAACTAATTTCTTCGTCTTCTGGTAATTCTTCAATTAGTTCTACTTTGTATGGTTCTTTTCTATCTTTCATTAACTTAATAGCTTCTTCCCTTGGAAGAGTATATCTTGTAATTGGTAAATCCTCTTTTACAATTTTTTTCATTTCTTCTTCGATTTTAGCTAAATCTTCCTCTGTAAATGGTTTTTCTACATCAAAATCATAATAGAATCCATTGTCAATAGATGGACCAATTGTTAATTTTGCTCTATCTCCATATAGTCTTTTTATAGCTTGTGCCATAATGTGAGATGTTGTGTGCCAATATGCCTTTTTACCATCTAAATCATCAAAAGTTAAAATTTCTAATTTACAGTCTTTTTCAATTATAGTACGTAAATCTTTTACCTCTCCATCGATTCTTGCGGCCATAGCATTTCTTGCTAAACCTTCACTTATTTTTTTTGCAACCTCTAAAACAGAAGCTCCTTCGTTTACTTCTATTTCAGAACCGTCTTTTAATTCTACTTTTACCATAGTTTCTCCTCCTTTATTATTTAAAAGTGTGCCAATGTGGACGGAGATTTTTGGCACATTTACAAATTTATTTTTAATTATTTTTTTAGTAATTAGAATGTGCCAAAAATCTCCGTCCCCATTGGCACACTTAATAGCAATACAAAAGCACTCCCAAAGTATTGCTACTTTAGGAGTGCTTATATACACGGTTCCATCCTATTTTTTACTTAATTACTCTTTAACGCAGATATACGCCTAGCTTTTAACTAGGAACCAATGAGGTAGTTTTTCAAATCTGTTTATTTAAGTTGGCTTTCAGCCGGTGACCAACTCTCTCTTTCAACAACCTTGATTTTACTTTGTCTCATTCTTGTCTTTATTTTTTAAACTATATCTTATTATACTCGCTGTTCACATAAGTGTCAAGTAGTTTTATATAAGTTTTAATATATCTTCCTTTGGTTGAACTCCTATTGTTCTTCCTGTTTCAGCACCATTTTTCACAATTATAAATGCTGGAATTGTCATTATTTCATATTTTTCAGCTAATTCATGATTTTCGTCTACATTTACTTTGCATACCTTTACTTTATCTCCCATTTCTTCTGCAATTTTATCTATTATTGGAGACATCATTCTACATGGTCCACACCAATTAGCCCAAAAATCTATCAAAACTGGTACTTCTGCCTCCATTACTTCTTTTTCAAAATTATCTTTATTTAACTCTATTACACTCACTTTATTTTCCTCCTAACTCTTTTATTTAAGTACAGCCAAACCTGCTTTTGTTCCTTCATATATAGCTTTAGATATTTGAAGTAATCCACCTGTACAATCTCCACATGCAAACAAGCCTGGTACTGTTGTTTCCATATTCTCATTCACAACAATATTATTATTTTCAATTCTAGCGCCTATTTTTCTTGCTATATCTGTACTTGATGCAGTTCCAACTGCAACAAATACACCACTTATTTTTTGTTTTGTATTGTCTTCAAATTCTACTTCTTCAAGCTTGCCATTTCCCCTGAACTCTCTTATTTTTTTATCATTTACTTTTAATCCATTGCTTCTATTTTCAATTATTCTGTTTCCATTTGTAAATATAGTTACAGAATTTACAACAGGTTTTAATGTTTCAAATTCATGTATTGCATAATTTCCTTCTCCTAATACAGCTACATCTTTTTCTTTGTAGAAAAACGAGTCACATATTGCACAATAACTTACACCTTTGCCTTCAAATTCTTTTATGCCTTTTATATTAGGAATATTTCTATTTGTTCCAGTTGCTAATATTACTGATCTAGCATTATATTTAGAATTTATTGTTTCTATTGTAAAACAATCTTTATATTCAATGTTTATTACCTCATCTTGTACTATTTCTACACCTAAATTAACAGCTTGATTCAATCCATTTTCATATAGTTTTTTTCCGGATATTCCGTTTGCAAATCCATAATAATTATCTATTTTCTCTGCTTTTTCAAGAGATCCATTTCCTTTTGATATAACTAATGTAGACAAATTTCTTCTTTTAGCATAAATAGCTGCTGTAATTCCTGAAGGTCCACTTCCAATTACTATCACATCATACATTTTTTCATCGCCTCCTCACTAGTTTTATATACATTTTATTTGTTTTCTTCAGTTATTATACACTAATTTTATATTTTTTAAAATATAAAGCTAAAAATAATTTTTGTATTATTTTTTATTTTTTCTCTTGACAAAGCGAACATATTTTTGTATACTATATACGAACATTGATTCGGGAATATGTTCTATTTGGAGGTATTAATTATGAACATCTTAAAAACTAGAAATAATGTAATCTCATATACAGTAAATAAGGAAATAAGCTCAAATTGCTATGTTGCGGTTGATGGTGGAGAAGTTGTAGTTAATGCTCCATGGTATTTTTCTAGAAAACAAATTCAAACAATTATTGAAGAAAAAAGACAATGGATTCTAAATAAAATTGAAGAATATCAAGAACAAAATCGAGTATATTCTGACAAAGGTAGTATTGTAATTTTAGGTTCTGCTCATCAAGTACGTTTATATTACAAAAGCCAAAATGCTCCTAGTATAAATATAGTTAATCGCACAATTGAAGTAGTACTTCCTAATAAATACAAAAAGCTAGAAACTACTCAAATTTTAAAAATATTAGTTGATAAACTTTATGAAAAAGTTGCTGAACAAGAAGTAGAACGAGCTATGGAAAAAACAAGATTACTTCTTGGATATGCTCCTGAAGATTATGAAATAAAAAAATTAGCTAATAATGTTATAGCACACTTTTCTAGCAACGAACAAAAAATATCAATTAATTCAAATATAGCTAAGTATGACAGAAATGTAATTGACTACATTGTATTGCATGAATTTTGTCATATAAAATATAAAATTCACACTAAGAATTTCTGGAAAATAATTGCTAAATATATGCCAAGTTATGAAAAATACGAAAATATTTTAAAAGGCTTGTCATATTAAAGTAACCTCAATTAGTTTTTAACATCAAAAATGCTAACCATTATGTGTTAGCATTTTTGATGTTATTCTAACAATTCATTTTATAGTTCTTCATCTACCATAATTTTAGCATAATATTTTCCATCAAATTCTTTATCATATTCAATATCTGCAAATATTTCTGGCATTTCTTCTTGGAAATATCTTAGTAAAGGAATAAGTACTTGTCTTATTGAAGGATGTACATGTTTTGTTGTTCTTAGGCTTAAAATATGTTTCCATTCTCTAATATTAGCTGTCATAACATATTCTGCTGCTACCGAATGAGGTAATACTTCTCTGCACATATCTGTTGTAGCTCCTAATTCTTTCATTCTCATATATCTTACTTCTATTTCTTGCATTGCTTTTTTCCATTCCTCATATATTGCTTTATCTTCTATATATGATGGATTAATAAATGCAATTTCATTTCCATATTTATCTTTGTCATAACTGCAATATCTTGTTGACTCTATTGAAAAACTTGCATGTCTATGTCTTGTTAGGTCTTTATATGATCCAACATCATCATAAATTCTAACTGTAATTTTTTCATGTTCTAATACAGATTCATGTCCTTTATTTAAGCAATTTTTTAATAAGTTTTTATATGATTCTTCTGAAACCATTCCTTCTGAGCGATAGCAAGTTCTACAAGCTTTTTCTATTTTTTTCATTATTTGTATTCCATCAATTTTTTCTACTTTTATCCATGGTTCTACTATTCTCATTTATTATTCCTCCCATTTTTTACTTCAATTACTATATCAAAAAATTTAAAATATTACAAGAAAATTTTTAAAAAAGAAATTTTAATATAGCAATAGAAAACGAGTTTGAATAAATCAAACTCGTTCAAGGAGATATTTATCTGAGAAAATTATTTTCTCAGATAAATTTTGTATGCCATAAGGGCATACAGACTATGACCACTGAGGAACAAGTCCTCGTAAAAAGCTTTTCCTTCAAAAAGTTGCTCACACAACTTCTGAAAGATCACTTCTTCTTCTAACCAGATTATCTGGTTAGAAATTTGTTCTGTCTCATCGAGGTGTCTCTGCCTCTTTCCTACCATTTCCGCTACCGCCACACCAAAGTCCTCGTCGGACTTTGATGGGTCGAGAATTGAGGGTCCTTTCACAAGGACTTTAACCTTTTCCACAATCAGTCCGGTTTCCTCTTCTGCTTCACGAATAGCTGCATTTTCTTTGTTTTCGCCATCTTCAATCAGTCCTGCTGGCACCTCAATGTACCATTGCCCCGTAATGGAGCGAAACTGCTTAATGAAAGCGATTTTTCCGTTGTTTTTTACAATCACAGCAATCGACGGTTTGCTGTGAATGATAGTATGTGTCAGCACAGGATTTCCCTGTTCATCAACATACGACACCTTCAGCCCCTCCATCCGGGGGGTTTTGAAAACTTGTTCTTGACTTACTTTTTTATAGTTGTCCATGTTGTTTCTCCTTTTTAAAATTACTTAAATATATTATATCATATTTTTACTTTTTATGCAATGTTTATAGGTTTAATTGAAATCAGGTACATATTCTTCTTCATGTTCTCCAAGTTCTTGTATATATCCATTTTCTAAATTTAAAGTATATAAATAATTTTCTATTTCTTTATATTCTCTTTTAGTTAATTTTCTATTTAATAGTTTATCTTCCTTTGCTTTATATGTAGGAAAATATTGTGCCATAACACTTATATATGTATCTTTAGGCATATTGTCTTTTATCCATTTTAAAATATGTTTTGAATTTTGTATATGATTTGGTAGTACTAAATGTCTAATAATTACTCCTTTTTGAATTATTCCACTTTCATTAAATACTGGTGTGCCAACTTGTTTTTGCATTTCTTGTATTGCTTCTGTTGCAATTTTAAAATAGTTATCTACCTTAGAATACTTCAAACTTAATTCGTTTGAATAATATTTTAGATCTGGTAAATATATATCTATATAACCATTTAACTTTTTTATAGTTTCTACATTTTCATATCCGTTAGTATTATAAATAACAGGTATGTTTAGTCCATTTGACTTGGCTATTTTAATCGCTTCTATAATTTGACATGCATACATAGTTGGAGTTACTAAGTTTATATTATTTACTCCTTTTGATTGTTGGTCTAAAAATATTTGAGCAAGTTCTTCTATTGTTATTTCTTTTCCTTTTCCCTGCTGACTTATTTCATAGTTTTGGCAATATATACAATTCAGATTACAATTACTAAAAAAGACAGTACCTGATCCATTTTTTCCACTTATACTTGGCTCTTCGTAGTTATGCACAGAGGCCAAAGCAATTTTTATTTTATCATTACATTTACAATATCCAACTTTTCCGTTTACTCTATCTACTCCGACAGTTTCTTGGACAAATATCACATTTTTCTAAGTTCATTTTTTCTCCTAATTATAATTGTTATTTTATAATATTTGTATTATAATATCTTGTAGTTGTTTTGTAAAGATATGTTTATTAACCAACAAGGAGGAAAATATGGGTTTTATAGAAAGAGATTATAAAGTTGACATTATGCATATTGGAACTAGTAATTTAATTACCAACTATGGTATTTTATGTTTATTAGAAGATATTGCTACTGTTCATTCTGATATTGCTGGTTATGGTATAGCTCAAATACCTTTTACTCATGTTTCTTGGATTTTGCTTAATTGGAAGGTGTCTCTTTTTAAAAGAGTAGCTTTTGGAGATATGGTAAAAGTTAAAACTTGGTCTGTTCCATATAATGAATTATTTACTTATAGAAATTTTGAAATTTATGACAATGATAATAATTTAATTTGTATTGCAAGTTCTAAGTGGACTTTAGTTAATTCTGATACAAAAACACTTACCAAGATTACCAAAGAAATAGGACTTAGCTATGAGCCTGAAGATAAATTGGTATTTGATAAAATTGAAATTGCAAAATTAAAAGAACCTAGCAATGTTGAACATACTTTTAGTTTTAATGTTCTAAGAAGAGATATTGATTTTAATAATCACATGCATAATTTATATTATCTTTTATACGCTTATGAAGCATTACCTAAAGAAGTATATGAAAAAGGTGAATTAGATAATTTTGAAATTATGTATAAAAATGGAAGTATGTTAGGAGAAAAAATAGACTGTTATTATTCCTATGAAAATAATGCACATTATGTTGTAATGAAAACTGATAATAAATTACATGCAATTATAAAATTATATTAATAAAAAGCGACTGAAAATGCAGTCGTTTTTTATTTTTACCTTTTTATCACAGATTTAATTTGATTGTCATAAAATGTAATATAAACTAATTTTAAGGAGGAATATTAAACATGTTTAATCGTTATAACAGATGTTGTTGTCAAAACAAGTATAATCCTGAAATTATAGAATCATTATGTAATAATGTTGGTACAACAGCAGATTATGCCCAAGACCCTGGAAATAGTTGTAGTTGTAGGCGTAATAATATGGTAAATACTAATTCATGCTCATGTGGTTTTGATGAAGAGCCTGTTTCTAATATGTTTCCATCTAACCCAATGTTAGGTCAAAGCTATGTCCCACTTCAAGAAATGAATAGAACTTTTACACCTTGCTGTGGTTTAAAAATGGGAACTATATTTCCTGAACTAGTAAGTCCATATATGCCAGGTCAAAGTATGGCTGAAAATGATTATTTAAGAAGAAATAATGAAATTGGAGAGGGGTGTAATGGTTAATGGAAGATGAAAATAGAGATTGTAACTGCGGTGTAAATAAAATGGCTTGTAAAGATTGTAGTTATACTACTCAAGGCATTAATGCTGCATTTGGATATAATACTCCAGATATGATTGCAAATAATGTAAATAATAACTCATGTGGTTGTGGTAATTTAGAAGATCCTGATTGTAGTAGAGCTGACATGTTAAATAGTATTAAAAGTTTAAACTTTGCTGTTATTGAGCTTGGTTTATATTTAAATACTCACTCAGATGATGAAAAAGCAATTTGCTTACACAAAGAATATTGCAGACAATTAAGAGATTTACAAGATAAATATCAAAAAGTTTATGGACCTTTAAGCATTTACTGCCCATGTAATAAGTGGAGATGGCTTGAAGAACCATGGCCATGGGAAGGAGGAAATATTTAATATGTGGACTTATAATAAAGTATTGGAATACCCTGTTAATATAAAATGCCCAAATGCTAAACTTGCTAAATTTATTATTTCTCAATATGGTGGTCCTGATGGTGAACTTAGCGCTTCACTTCGTTATTTATCTCAAAGATTTGGTATGCCTGACCAAATTGCAAAAGCTACTTTAAATGATGTTGGTACTGAAGAATTAGCCCATTTAGAAATAGTTGGTACTATTGTTCATCAATTAACTGAAGGTTTAAGTATTGAAGAAATTAAAGCTGCTGGTTTAGGCGCTTACTATACTGATCATGGTGTAGATATATTCCCTCAATCTGCTGCTGGTGTGCCTTTCTCTGCAAATTGTCTTGCTTGTAAAGGTGACCCAATTGCTAATTTACAAGAAGACTTGGCTGCTGAACAAAAAGCTAGGGCAACTTATGAAAAATTGATTGATTTATGTGCAGATGACCCAGACGTTGTTGACCCTCTTCGTTTCTTAAGAGAAAGAGAAGTTGTTCATTTTCAAAGATTTGGTGAAGCATTAAGAAATGTTCAAGATAAACTTGCACAAAAAAGATTTTTTACAAGTGGAATGAATAATACAAATTGCATGAATAACAACACATCTGATTCTGATTGTGGAATGTAAAAAATACCTCCGAATAAAACGGAGGTATTTTCTATTATAATTTATCATCATATTCAAGAAAATATGTACCTATATGTATTTTATTATATCCATTTAACTTGTTATATGCAATAACTTTATAACCTAATCCCCAATATACTTTTGACCCTCCATCCATATAAGTCATACTATCAAAATTCAAACAAAAAATTGGTAATTTTTCTTTTTTCACTCTTGTATAATCAATTGCAAAAAATATTGACCCAATAGTTATTATAATGATTATTAAAAATATAATTATCTTTAAATATTTCATATTTACCTCCCTTTCCTATTGATTATTCTATACAATAGATTAAACTCTCTGCAATATTTTTTCCGTCCTTTAAAGACAATTCTACTATTATTTCAAGAAAAAGTCGACCATCTTCTTTCTTTAATATCCTTCCCAATTATTTCCCTCCTTCTATTTTTTTAATTATATATTATATTTAAATTTTTGGGCTTTAAAGAGGAAAAAGAGGAAATTCTAAAACAATGTATCATTTGCTAGTTTCAGATTATCATCTACTATTAATAAAGTACATTTTTCCATAGATTTCTCCATATCTTTATTTTTAGTTATTGTGCTATCTTTCTTACCATTTATAATATTCTTATATCATCTCATTTTTTACTTCACATAAAAAAGAACTAACTTTTTAAAAATCTGTTCTTTAACTTCTAAAAGTAACTCAACTTTAATCTTTGCTTATTTTATTGAATGCTGGAATTTCTTCTATAGCATTGTTCTTGGCTGTTCTTATTAATATTTGAAAGAATTCCATAATCATCTTTTTACTTTCATCATCCAAGCTCTGATATTTCTTTAGCATTAATCTTACATCTGTAAATAATTTTTCTTTTATTTCCTTAAAACTATTTGCATTTGTTGTATTTATTATTTCAAATATAGCATCAACAACAGCTTCTCTTTGCTTTGGTTCTATTTCTTTTAGCCATCCTTTTATTGTTTTGTCCACAAATTGGCTTTCATTAGTAACCTCTGCCAAGCTTATAAGTTTTTTTCCTTCAAGTTGCCAGCTATATAAGTCATGTTGCATAAGGCCTTTCTGTACACTTTGAACTATTGTATATTTTTCTTCGTGGTTTAATAATCTACCTATAACCGATGATTGTGGAATATATGTATGAACCTTATTAATTGCTTGTTTATATTCATCAGTTTCTGTTATTTCTTCCATAAAGCCAGGACCATCATTATTATATACATTTATAATTCTTTTTTTGACACTTTTATCTGCATAAGTTGCAGCATATACTGCTAAATTTCCGCCTTTTGAATGTCCACCTATTCTTATTTTTTGTTTGTATTTCTTAGCTACTTCATTTATATATTTTGCAGAATCCAATTGTGAGGCAATATGTGATTTAAAACTCATATTAAAGTCTTCTTTCCACCCAACCAAAGTATCATCTGTTCCTCTATATGATACAAATAAAGTGTTATCTGGCATTAAAACTGTAACTGCAAAAAATTGTCTTTCTTCTTCTTTGTTAAATTTGTTTACAATATTGGTCACTATCATTTTTCCGAATCTTTCAGATTCACTTAATAGTGGTATAAGTTTTTTGTCATCTTCCCATAAAATTCTTAATGATGTTTTATCAGCATTTTCAAATCTTTTTCCAAACTCTTCTATTGTTATCTCTTCATTTTCTTCTAATAGTTGTTCAAGTGGAAAATATGATAATCTTGATAAGATTAAACCATCAATTTCATTAAATTCATCTTTTTTTAAGTTTAAATCTCCTCTCCATTTTACATAGTCGCAAACATTTGCCATTTATTGTTCCATTCCTTTCAATATATATTAATTCATAGGCTATGTTAGAAAAGAGCTAATTCTTTATTATTTTTAAGAATCCTAATCTGCTTTTTCAACAGCCTCACATATTCTACTCATTGTTTCTACACACTCTATTGGATATTCCCCTGTTGCTGTTTCACCTGATAACATTACATAGTTTGCCATATCATATACTGCATCTGCAACATCATTTACTTCTGCTCTTGTTGGTCTTGGACTATGAGTCATTGATTCTAACATTTGAGTTGCTATTATAACTGGTTTTTCTGCTCTATTACATTTTCTTATAAATTCTTTCTGTCTGATTGGTACTTCTTCCATTGGAATTTCTACTCCTAGGTCTCCTCTTGCAACCATAATTCCATCAGACACCTCTAGGATTTCATCAAAATTGTCTATTCCCTGTCTATTTTCTATTTTTGCTATTATCTTAATATTTTTTCCATCATTTTCTTTAAGTACTTTTTTTATATTTAATACATCTTGTGCACTTCGTACAAAAGATGCTGCTATACAGTCAAAGCCAGCTTTTATACCAAATTTTATGTCTTCAATATCTTTTTCAGTTGGACTTTGAAGATTAATTTTCATTCCTGGAATATTTATACTTTTAGTATTAGTTAATTTTCCTCCATCTATTACCTGACATATAATATCTGTTCCTTTTATTTCAATAACTTTTATTTTTATTAAACCATCATTTATTAGAATAACTGTACCTACATTTACTTCATTATATAAATTTTTGTATGTTACTGAAACTTGCTCTTTATTACCTAATATTTCTTCTGTTTTTAATGTAAAAATATCACCTGGATTTAACCAAATTTCACCATTTTCAAATTTTCCAATTCTAATTTCTGGGCCTTTTGTATCTAACATTAAAGATACTTTTTTTCCAACTTTTGCTCTTACTTCTTTAAAATTTTCTATTCTTTCTTCTTGGTCTTGATAATTTCCATGTGAGAAGTTAATTCTTCCAACATTCATTCCTGCTAAAATAAGTCTTTCTAGCACCTCTGGTTTATCAACAGCTGGTCCTAATGTACATATAATTTTTGTTTTTCTCATTCCACATTCCTCCATATATATAAAAGGCGCTTATATTTGACGCCCTTTACCTTACTATTTTGTAATCCATTTTATCAAATCTAAGTTAGCTGAGTCTAATATCATTTCATGTTTAGGCATTACTCTAAATGTATATCCATAATTTCCGCCATTTATAAGGTTTACTTTTGCCTTATATGTATATATTTTACTTTCTTCATCAGCTTCTTCAAGTTCCATTGGAATAATACTAATATCATCTACAGTTCCATTTTCACTTATTTTTCCATAATATACTTGTGCTTCAATATTATCTTTATTAATATTTGGTAATTTTACTTTACATCTTACTTCAATATTATTTCCTGCATCTAATGTGATATTATCCAAATTATTTTCTTGCGTTATTTCAATGTTATCCCATGCATTCTTTATGCTTTTTTTCCATTCATTAAGTTCTCCAACTTTTCCTAGTTCTGCATAATAGTTGTTATATAAATTGCAAAGTGGTATATACAATTTATCTACATAGTCTGTTAACATTCTAGATGTACTATATTTTCCTCCTGTAGATATAATTGATTCCTTCATTGTTTGCATCCATCTACTTGATATTCCATCTTCATCTTTCTCATAATACATAGGTATTATTTTGTTTTCTAGTGTATCATATATGCTTTGACTATCAGCTCTATCTTGAGATTCATAATCAGAATATTCTAATGATTCTCCTATTTTCCATCCATTTTTTGCATTATATCCTTCTGCCCACCAACCATCTAGAATACTGAAGTTAATTACTCCATTAACAGATGCTTTTTGTCCACTTGTTCCTGATGCCTCCATAGGTCTTCTAGGTGTATTTAACCATACATCAACACCACTAATCAAATATTTTGACATAGCAATATTATAATTTTCTAATAAGAATACTTTTCCTTTAAATTGTGGTTTCATTGAAATTTCATGTATATATTTTATTAAGTCTTGACCTTCTTTATCTGCTGGATGTGCTTTTCCTGCAAATATGATTTGTACCTTTTGATTTTTATTATTTAGTATTTGTGTAATTCTTTCTAAGTCTTTAAATATTAATGTTGCTCTTTTATATGTCGCAAATCTTCTTGCAAATCCAATTGTTAATGCGTTTGGATCTAAGCAATCAACTATTTTCATTATTTCATCATAATTATATCCACATCTTCTTAGTCTATTTATAGTATTCTCTTTTACTATGGCTAACATTTTAACTTTGCGTTCTTGATGTGCCTTCCAAAGTTCTTCATTTGGAACATCTGATATTTTCTTCCATACTTCATCATCATAAATTCTATCTTGCCAATATGGAATTAGATATTTATTATATAGCTCTTTTAAATGTGGTGATAACCATGAACAAGTGTGAATTCCATTTGTTACATACGTAATTGGAGATTCATTTGCTGCAATATTAGGCCATACTTCTCCAAATAGTTCTCTTGAAACAGCTCCATGTAGTTTACTCACACCGTTTTTCTTGCCTGCTACTTTTAATGCTAATATACCCATATTAAATCCAGTTGTATCTATTTGAACATCTGGTTTCATTCCCATTTGGAAAAATTCTTGTTTTGTAATTCCTAATTTGTCCCAGTAATCTTTAAAATACTTTTCTACCAAACTTAATGTAAATATATCATTTCCTGCTGGAACTGGTGTATGTGTTGTAAATACTGTTTTAGAAGCTACTATATCTCTTGCAATTTGAAATGATACTTGTTTTTCTTTCATTAGATTATATATTAATTCTAATATTAAAAATGAAGAATGTCCTTCATTCATGTGATATATAGTTGGATTATAGCCTAATGCTTTTAACATTGCTACTCCACCTTGACCAAGTATAATTTCTTGTTGTATTCTCATTTCTCTGTCTCCACCATATAGAGTTTTGGTGATTTCTCTATACTCTGGAATATTTGCTTCAATATCAGAGTCAAGCAAATATAGTTCAACTCTACCAACATTTACCTTCCAAGCTTTCAAATATAATTTTTTCTTTGGAAAGTGTAATGCAACTAATACATCTTTTCCTTCAGAGTCTTTTACACTTTCAATCGGTAAGTTTTCTATATCAATATCATTATATTCTGTTTCTTGTATTCCGTTTCCATTTATTTTTTGATTAAAATATCCCTTTTTGTATAATAGTCCTATTGCTACTAGTGGAACCCCTAAATCACTAGCAGATTTAAGATGGTCACCTGATAAGATTCCAAGTCCACCAGAATAAATTGCTAATGTTTGATCTAACCCATATTCTGCTGAAAAGTACGCAATAACATCATTCTTATTGTCTGGATATTTCTTTTCAAACCAATTATTTTTACTTTTCATATAATCTTCAAAGTTTTCAACTACTTTATCATACTTTTTAAGGAACTCTGGGCTTTGTGCAGCTTTTTCTAACTTTTCTTGTGTTACTAATTTTAAAAATTTTATAGGATTTTTATTTACACTTTCCCATAAGTCAATGTCTATTTCTTTAAAAAGTTTTAAAAACTCCGTATTCCATGACCACCAAAGATTATATCCAATTTCGGATAACTTTTCAATTCTTTTTGGTAATTGTGGATTTACAGTAATCCTATTAAATATATACATTTTTTCCTCCTTAGTATCTTACAATTCTTCCTATTAATAGTGTTATTCTTTTATATAATTTGCTTTTATTTGTATAGATAAGTAAAATCAATTTTTTTCTATTATATTATCTATTAAGTTTTTATTTTTGTCAATCAATTTAATTAATGTAACTCTAAAAATTCTATGTCTTTTTTTGAATACTCCTCTGGCTTTAATCCTACTTTATTTCTCATTGAATCTAATAGTAATACTATGATTATTGTAATAACACAGCCTAGTACTAATACTGTATTTGAAGGTGTTGTTATTTTCAATAGCCATGAAGCACATAACGCCACTCCAGCTCTTGCAATACTCTCTACTAAATTATATGCTGATGTTATTTTACTTCTTAATGATGAATTAGTAAAATTATTTAAGTATCTTTTTATAAGAGTATAAAAAGCTCCTTTAGCTAAAAACTGTATAAAGAATAGAACTAACAATATTATTAATATTACTGTAAAATTAAATTTTCCTATTAAGCAAAGTCCCATTATTATACATGAAATTGTTGTTGGAACTGAAATTACCGCTAAAGTTTTATTCGTAAATTTATTATGAATTCGATTTTGATTTTTTGCGCTAATTCCAGATACTATTCCAAGTAAAGCAAATATAACTCCAAAGTATTGTTCAGGTACACCTATTTGTTCCAAAGTTCCACTTCTTAAGCTAACAAGCACACCTAATAAAGCTGCAAAAACAGCACCAAATATAAATAAGTATTTTAATCTGTCTGACTGCATCATATATTTAAATGAATTTTTTAAATCTTTTATATATTTTTTTGTACTTACAACTTCTTGGTTTTCCTTTTTTATGTCTTCAAATTTAAATGATAACACAGCAGATATTAAGCAACAAATTAAACATAAAATAAATGGTAAATATCCATTTATTACATATAAAAATCCTGCTGCAACTGATGAAATTGCATCAACATAATAATACCATGCCATACCCTTTCCATCTATTTTTGAAAAGGCGTACCCTCTTTTTCCATTTTGGGGCAAACTATCGCATAGAATGTTAGTTTCTACTACACCTTTTATATCAAATGCTATAGCTGATAAGCATTGTCCTAGTAAAACTAATCTTAAATCTCTTGCCATAATATAACTTAAAATAGAAAGAGCATTTACAATATTAGCTAAAATTAAACTATTTCTTTTGCCAATTTTATTTATTAATGCTGTAAGTGGTATTAATAATATTATTTTAAACACAGGATAACATGCCTCAGCAAATAATACATTTGAGGCACTAATTCCCTTTATCTGAGTTAAAAATATAAAGTTTATTGAATAATAAAATAGTAAATCCCATGACAGCATTTTATATGCAGGATATATTTTTATATTTCTTTCTTCCTTAGTCACTTCCAATATAATCACCAATAAAATTATATAAATAATTGTGTAAGAATGTCAATAGAAAATATTTATATAACTTTAAGAAAGTTTTAATAGATTTTTTACAATTCTAAGGTTATAATATAATTATAAATTTGATATAGGAGTTATATATGGTTAAATTTATTAAAAGAACTTTACTTTTTATTTTAATTATAGTTATTATTGCAAGTGGCTTTGTTCTATATCAAGGTCATAAGGTTTATAAAAACGCATTAGATTCTGTGAGTTTGGAAGATAAAATTCAAAAAATAAAAAATGATGATAGTTATGTTGAATTAAGTAGCTTACCTACATATTATAAAGATGCAATTGTTTCTGTTGAAGATCATCGCTATTATGATCATGGTCCAGTTGACTTGATTGCAATTCTTAGAGCTACAGTTTCAAACATACGTAATAAAGATTTTGTAGAAGGTGGTAGCACTATAACACAGCAAGTTGCTAAAAATTTATATTTTATTAGTACAGATACTAATTCTCTTTATAGAAAAATTGCTGAAATATTTATGGCTTATGATTTAGAAGAAAATTATAATAAAGATGATATTTTAGAATTTTACGTTAATACTATTTATTTTGGTGATGGATATTATGGTGTTGATGAAGCTTGTAATGGTTACTTTAAAAAATCTGCTAAAGATATGTCTTTATATGAAGCAACTATGCTTGCAGGAATTCCTAATGCTCCAAGTGTTTATGCTCCCACAGTTAATAAAGACTTAGCTTTAAATAGACAAAGAAAAGTTATTTCTACAATGGTTGAAAATGAATATTTAACTCAAGAACAAGCTGATGAATTAATTAAAATGCAAGAAAAAGAAACTCTTTAAAGAGTTTCTTTTATTTATAATATCTTTTTTAGTCTTAATACAATTATTTCTAATTTCATTCTATAATTGTAGCTATTTTATTTAATCTTATGTGTGCTATTTTTGGCACATTATTATAGTTTTCCTTTGAGTATAATATTTCTTCTTTATCTGGGTAGCAGAACTTACAATATCCATCATAAGCATTGTAATCATCTTCTGTAATATCTCTGCAGCATTCTTTACATTGTTTTGTTTTTTCTAGTTTTTCCATATTTCATTCCTCCTATTTATATTTCATATTTTGTATCACCTGTAAAACAATTTTATCACATACTTTTTCTTTGTCTACCGTGTGAGACATAGTTTTATTACGTTATTGTAAAATAAATTAGTAATTTATATAAAAGTTGAGATAATTAAGTTATGAATAATATTACAAAATATAATGGAAAACTAAATATACTTGGTCACACTCTGAAATCATATAGAATCAAACAAGGTTGGTCTTTAGCTCAAACTTCAGATCAATTAATGTTAATAGGAATTGATATTCCTAGATCATCTATTCAAAGAATTGAATGTGGTGATAGAATTTTAAAAGACTATGAATTAGTTGGTTTCTCAAAAATTTTTAAAATTTCTCCTAATGTTTTATTGGCTAACTTTTTAAAAGAATTAGAATAAAAAAAAGAATTAGTGTATTTTCCTTATTAATAAACTAATTCTTTTCTATTTTATATTTAGCGTATTTATCACACAAATTAATTGTTGCTCTATTTTTTATTTCATTTTTAGGTATTAAATATATTGATAAAATTTCCTTTTTCTTTGTTAGTTTCAAATCTCATACCTTCTCCTATGTAGAATATTTGTTCGTATTATTATGTTTTTAAAAACAAGTTGAAAAACTTGTTTTTGGTGCGTTAGCGGAGGACGTATTCGAAAAATGTCTCGCACAAAAGCACCTTATTATCCGTTTCAAAATCAGTTATAGCAATAGTTTCAAAAAATGTATATATAAATGTGATTTTTTTGCTATTAACTATATTTTTAATTTAACATAACTTTTAAAGTTTGGCAATACTTTTTTCTATTTTTTATCTTACACTTAAATATAAAAGAAAATTCCTCTTGTTATTTTTATAAATTTTACTTTTAGACTTGCTAAATTTTGACAAAATTTGCTAAATAACTAAATTAGTGCTATAATGATTTAGATTTATTTTATTGAGGGGGAATATAAAATATATGAAAAGTACAATTGATATTAGTAATGATTTATCCATTCCATTAAGAAATGCAAATGTAGAATGGAATTTATATGTATATAAGAAAAGATATAAAGATAAAATTATCAATACATATGATGTGTATAAAATAGATACAATTTCTATAGATACACTCTATAGTGATATTCACAACTATCTTATTAAAAATTTTCTTAATAAGTTAGACATGTGTGATTATTCATCAGAAATGCCAAAAAATAAAATAGGTTTTATTGATTTACAGAAAGATGATAATGTTTTAAAACATGGTCTAAATCTATTGAATGAATGTATAAGTACTTATACTCAGTTTGCTTCTAAAGATTTAGCATTACATGGATATGTATTGGAATGTAATATCAATGGACAAACATATATGAAAGTATTAAGTAGTTCTAATCCTATAAAATATTACAAACATAAATTTTCTTTTATAATAAATAATTTCACAGAATTGACAGATCCTATTCTTTCATTAAATGTTTCTTGCGATTGTATTATTTTTAATGACTATGCTTTATTTTTTACAGGAAAAGCTGAAAGTATTTTTGATTTAGAAAAACATTATAAAGTATTAGCATCAAAATGTCTAACACAATTACAAAACAAAGGCATAATTGAGGATTTTGATTCTTTCAAAAATTATGCTTGTTGTTGGCCTAAAGCTGCAAAATTCGAGAGCTTTGATATTGATAGAATTAACAGTTTCGCTGAGCTAGATATTCCTACCAAGACAAAAGTACTTAATAATTTTTCTATTTTACTAAATAATCAAGGTGCTATAATAGCTAATAGCCCCGAAGAAAGAGAACAAGTTTTAAATTTTGCATGCGGAAAACTATTAATAGATTTTAATAACGATGGATATGAAGTAGCATACCCAAAGAAAATCAATCTTCAATAATTTTTGTAACAAAAAATAAATCACTATCTAATTCAATGCTTTTTACATTATTATAAGTATTTTGATGTATAAATTTACATTTGCTTAAAATTGTTATGTCTCTTACTTTTTTATCATTTTTATATAGTTCTGCTGAATAATTAGTATAACCTAATAGTTCAGTAGTTGGATTATAAGCAATAAGACTATATTTGACATACATAAGCAATAATACAAAAAAGATAATTAAAAAGCTAACTATTTGTTGTTTATTAGTAAAATCAAATGCTATTAAAGGAATTATATTGCTTAATAAATATGTCAAATTTGATTCCTTTAATTTTTTTACATTTCTTACTTCTATCGTTTTTATTATATTATTTGTGCTATATATATATTTAATAAATAGAATTAACATAAAAAAAGATAGTATTATTATACTTAATAAAGTAACTAATAATGGTTGTTTTAATAGATTTTTAGAAAAGTCGCAGTACTGCACAAACAATATAATGTATAAAGGTATATATGAACTAATAAATATTATTGTTTTTGATATTACTGTTAACATACTACTCAGCTCCTATTTTAGATATTTCTTCTTTTCTTTTTCCAACTGTTTCAAACTCTTTTTAGGTGTAGGCAATTCTTCTGGCATAGTTCCGTCCTGCTTGTCTAATTGCTTTTCTGACTATTTTTCCAATTTTATTATGAGTATCACAGGCTTTCTTTTCAGTATCAACTTTATCTCTTTTTAATCTTGATTCTGTTTGCGTAATACGAAATAAATTAGCTGCAAGTTCTTCACTTCCCATATTGTCTAAAATATCTTCTCTATATCTTAATCCTTTTCTTTTAGCAATATCATCTGCTGTTTCTCCATTGTATAAACCTTTATATCCAGAATTATGAAATTTATCAAAATTTTTAACTCCTGCATTTTTAGCTGCTTGATTAAGTGAATAATTTCCTTTTTTTGTTAAATTTCTTTGGTAAAATCTTTTTTCATCTTCCGTTAATGAACTATACTCTTTTTCACTAATTTCTTGTTTTCTAGTTTGAATTGCAAAATATGTTTGTGCAAGAGCAACAATTTTTAATCTTGGATTTGCATTTTGAGCTATAAGATAGCAAGCATATCGTGTTAATTTATAATCTTTTTGTTCTCTTTTTGCACCAGAACCTATTTCTACCATTTTGTTGTCAACAACAAAATGGTCAACATCAGTTATTTCAGAGTTTTTACAAGCTGTTCTTGCTTTTTCAATTACTGCATCAAAATATCTCCAATCCTTATAACTTAAAACTTTCATTAATTCTCTAGCATACCAATATTCAATTCCATTTTCATCAATGTGTTTTATATCTTCAAAAGTTTTATTATTATAATTTTCTTTGTTATCTAATTCTTTCATTTATCAACATCTCCTTTCTCTACTCTAATTATTTTCTTATTTTTAGTTTATGACACTATAATGAACTTGTACTATATCTTCCTGTTCTCTTACTATTTTTTCAAGTTTTAATTTATTTTCAAAATAATTACCTTTAAACAGTGGTATTCCTTTATTTAATACAAATGGATTATAATTTAAAATTATATTATTCACTATACCTTTTTCCATAAAAGCATTATTTATTGTTGCACCACCAGAAATAAATAATTTTTCATATTTCAAATTTTCACATACTTTTAAACAATCTTCTATTGAATTACAATATGTACTATTCAAAAATTCATTTTGCCTATTACTTGTTTCACTTAAAATAATTATATTTATGTCTTTTAAGTCCTTTACATAGTCGTCTCCCCAAGACAATATGTTTTCCCAAGTTTTTCTTCCCCATATTAGTACATCATATTCTTCTAAGAATTCTAACATTATCTCCCAACCTCTGTAAGATAGAAAATCTTCATTTCCATCTTCTGTAGCAATTAGTCCATTGATAGAACATGCCATTTCAACTGTTATATTTCTCATAATCATCTCCTATAAATCTACATTAAAGATAATTTACTATATCTTCAAATGTGTCATATCCACTTTCACTATTTATATGTCCTGCATTTGGTATTAAAATTTGCTCTGTTGCAATCTTATTTGCAAAATCTTTTTCTACTTCATATTTTACATATGGATCATTATCTGAATAGAAACATATTATTTCATTTGCATATTGTTTTACATCTTCTAAGTTATCAAAATACATTGTTCTATTTACTGTATCGTATTCTTCATTTATTCCTAAATAGTTGTTAAATCCACATACAAATATTAACTTTTTCACTTTCACTTTATTCTGTACTAAAAATTTGCAAACAAATACTGGTGCAATGCTATGTGCTATTATTGTTGTGTTTTCATTGATTAATCCTAAATCTAAATAGTATTTAAGTAGTTTGCTCCAATTTTCATAATTTTGATAATCAACTCCTATTGGAAATTGTGGTACATATACTTGTTTTCCATCTGTTGATATAAAATCTTGTACCCAACTAAACCAATTTCCAAATGGACTTCCAAAACTTCCATGTATTATAAAATAATTTTCCATATTCTACCTCCTTGTTTTATGCTATTTTTCAATTTCACTCTCATATGTATCTTTGTATTGCTCAAACTTAACTTTCGCTCTTTGTAATCCTGCATCAACTGCCATTTTTAAATAGTATTCTGATAATCTTAAATTCTTTTCTGTTCCAACTCCATTGTAATAAAAATTTGCACCTAAATCATATATTGCAGGTAAATGCCCTTGCATTGCACAAGCATGTATTAATTCAAATGCTTTCTTTTCATCTCTTTCAATATTGCCAAATCCAAAATAGTAATAAGCTCCTAGGCAAAATTTTGAAAATGATTGTTTCCTTGGATTTTCTTTTTCTTTCTCGATAAGTTCTAACAATGGTTTATAAGCATTTATATGTATTTGCTTTGCTTTTTCTTTATCTTGTTCTACTCCATCTCCAAAATAATAACAAGCACCAACTCCATATGTACAACAAGGATTTCCTAATTCTTTTCCTTTTTCATACCAGTACATTGCTTTTTCATAACTTTGCTCTGCTCCATTTTCTTCACTATCATAACTTCTTCCTAAAATATAGCATGCAAGTTTATCTCCATTTTTAGCTTTTCCTTCTAAATCTTTTAACTCAAAAGTCATTGGCTTTATACTATTATCCATTTTCTGTTTCACCTAATTTCTTTAATAAAATATATCTTTTTATATTTTTGTCTTTCTGATACCAAGTTTGTTCTTCATATCCTAAATCTTTTAAATTTCTTAAACTATAAACATTTCCAAAAGTTACTTCTGCAATAATATTGCTTATTCCTTTTTCTATAGCTCTTTCTTCAAGATATTTTACTAATGTTTTCTGTAATCCATAGCCTCTATACTTTGGTAATACTACAACACCATCTATATCTGCACAACTTCCATTTAAATTAGGAATCATTTGTTTTAATTCTTTCATTCTATTTGAAACTGATAAGAATATCCATGCTATCATTTTATTATCTATAAAAGTACCATATATCTCTCCATCATTTATTGGATCATTCAATATTCTTAAGTATGTTTCTTTTTTAAACGGCAAAAAATACCCCTTTTCTTCTTGTTCAAAATTCTCTATTATAATGTTTTGTATATTGTATATTTCACCAACATCATTAATGGTGCATTTTCTTATCTCTATATTTTGTTTTCTAATGTATTTAAAAAGATATTTATATTCTTCTTCATGTATTAATAATCCTTCTGCTTTTTCTTCGACCATTTTTTCTAAATCTTTGTAAAATACATATTTAACTTCTGATACTTCATTATCTTTAAAAATATATTCTTCAATCTCTTTATTACAATTTAATAAATATACATATTGAAATTCCATATTTTTAGGATTTTCCGTGCTTTTAATTGTTGCAATATATTGTAAATCTTCTTCTTTTACTTCAACTCCCAATTCTTCCTTTAATTCTCTAATAGCTCCTTCAATTACTGTTTCTCCAGCTCTAATGTGTCCTGCTCCAGAAATGTCCCAAAAATTAGGATGAGATTTTTTTGTTGCACTTCTTTTTTGTAATAGAAGTTCCTTTTTATCATTCATAATCCAGACGTGTTCTTTTCTATGAAAATTCCCGTCTTCATGTGCTTGTGTTTTTTCTTTTATTTCTCCTATTGGATTATTATTATAATCAAATATATCTATATATTCCATAATTACTTCCTATCTTTTAAATCTTTTTATATATTTATATCATAATTTACAACATTTTCATAGCTTTTTATTAATATTTGTATATATTTAATTTTAAATAATTAAAGGCTGTTACCTTTATATAACAACCTTTAATATTATTATCTTGCATATCTGTCTTTTTTCTTTGTTTTAGTAATATCTTCTTGAGCCATTTTCATATGTCTTTCAATTTTTATAACTTCTTTAACTTTTGGTGTATCTTCTAAAATATAATTTGCTATTTTTAGATTTTTTCTATACTTATTTAAAATAGTAGTACATTCATCTCGCTTTGTTTTGTATTCTTTTATTAGATTATCATCTGCGCAATTTCTTAGCTTATTTCTATATTTTTGTCTTAAATTGGTAACACTTTCTATATCTTTTTCAGTTTGTGAAATATAATTTTTTACATCATCTAATGTTTTAAATTTCTCTGTCACAATAAGTCTAATTTCATTAGAATATCGTTGCATTTTTCTAACTTCTTGCTTCATTTCTGGAGATAATGGTTTGTAATTTTCTCGTTTCGGCATTAAGCCTAATAAATGAAATAGTAATATAAAAAGTACATCAATTCCACTCATTTTACTAATATCTTTTAAATTTCCTTTATATTTATAAACTTTACATTTTGTATAATCTTTTTTTGGTTTTATCAATTTATAATATTCATCTTGCACATAACATGGATTTTGAAAAACTCTTTCTGCAATATTTTTCGGCAAATACTTTTCTCTTAACTGATACATTCTTACTGCTTTTTTATCATTTATTGAACAAATTGTAGGATATTTTCTATTATTATCATCATTTATAATATAGCCTTTTTTATACATTACCTTTTTAAATTGTGAATAAGTTACACATATTTCCATTGCTTCATCCATAACTTGTCTCATTAGATTATATTTGGTTGGCTCACCTCTTTTTTCTGCGAAATATATATTTCTTGGTGTTTTTCCTTTTGGCTTTTCTATAACTGTTAGTCCATATTCTCTGCATAATTCATCAGATAACTCTCTAAAATGATAATATGCTCCTTTATTACAATTAAATTTTTTACCTGTAAACATATTAACTGAATTTACTACAAAGTGATTATGATATGTGTCAGTATTAAAATGTGTTGCAACTATTACTTGATGCTCACTCCACATTTTTTCTGCCAGTTCTACTCCTATTTTATGTGCCAATTCTGGTGAAACCTCTCCAGTTTTAAAACTTTGATATGCATGATAAGCAATATTTCCTGTAGATTTATCAAATCTATTCTGTACTGCTGTCATTTCTTCATAAGCTGTTTCTCTATTGCAATTTACTCCAGTTACGTACATATTTTTTTCGTCTTTATCAATAGTTTTCTCATCATTTTCTGCATATTTTAGTACCTGTTTCAAATCAGAGAATATTGTTTTTTCTGGATTCTTTGCATAATTTACTACACGAGAAAGACTATCTTTAATTGCCCATATTTTCGTTGTTGCCATTGTCATCACCATCTTTTTTGTAATTGTAAATGTCTAAGAAATCACTTTGCATTTTTGCTATTTTCTCTTTTATTTCTTCATTACTCATATAAGGAAATTCATTTTTTAGTTCAACAATTTTTGCATAAATTTTACGAAGTTCTTCATCTGGTATTTCATAAATTTCTTTTTGTAATCCTGATTTTCTCAAATAAGATGACAAATTTAAGTTGCACTTTTTAGCATTCCTTTGCAATTTTTTCTTCTCATTTTCACTCACTCTAACATTAATTCCTATTGTTCTATTTCTCATAATTTTTCACTTCCTTTTTGATAAATTTCTGTTCTGTTTTTTATAAAATCTTTCTTAAAAAACTTTAATTTTTAATTTTATAAGGTAGGGGTTAAAGGGGAAGATTTTCCCCTTTCAGCGTAAGCTGTCGGTTTTGTGGCAATACAAAACCTATGCTCGCTACACTTATAGACATTAAATTTGTATATACATTTAATTGCGTAGTCCTACTACTAATTTCTTATACATAAATTAGTTCATTAAATACAATTTCCTCTGCTTCATTTTTAAAATTTTTCATCATTCCTACCCAATATAATTGATTAGTATTTTTCATTTCTTCTGTTAAATTATTTTCCTTTTTTAATTGCTCAACTATAAGGTCAACTCTTTCTTGTGCTGTTTCTTGTATTTCTTTTAAATGCTTATTGAGAGTTTTGTTCATACACATTATTATATATTCTGCTTTCTTATTTTCTTTCAAAAATTTTAGTCTTAATCTTCCGTATTTATTTAAAGTAATTTTTTCTTCTTTTTTCTAAAACTAAATTAGGAATATAGTAATCGCCAACCTTTGTATATTCAATTCCATATTTATTGTCAATATTGTTTTCTTTTAATTCTTTACTTTCCATTTTCAATTCCTCCATTTACTAAATTTTTTAACTAACTTTTTCTCGTTCTTTGACTCTAATTGCTCCAACAATTCTATTTACTTTTTTATGTGGGAACTTTTTATCATCTGTAACTAGTTCAACTAATTTAAAAAGCTTTTCTCCATTTTCATTTATTTCATCTATCGTAAGATATTTTTTCTGATAACCTTTCTTTGGTTTATCTAATCTTGCAATCTCGTAATAAGATACTTCATAATATTCATTTAATTTATTGATATAGTCTTGTAATTCTTGCTTGTCCATCATAATTGTTGTTCTAACATCTTTACCTTTTTCATCTGCAATAGTCATATCAAACATTCCGTTTTGCATTAATTTATATACTACTTCTATAAATGTTTTTCTTAATTTCATATTGACTAATTTGTAGTTTCCTTTTTTATCTTTTTCAATAGTAATACTTTCCAAAAACTTTGATATAAATTCTTGCTTTTCTTCTTTGCTTTTATTGTTCCATTCTGCCATTAACATATCGTAAAATTTATTAGAACGAATTAACTTTTCTTTTTCTACATCTCTATCTGCCATTAAGTGTTGTGGAGAAAAAGCTTGCTTATTCAAATCAATGGCTTCAATTCGCTTTTGTTCAAGCAAATTCAGCTTTTCATCAACTTCTTTATATTCTTTTGAAAATTCCTCTACATCAACAATTTCTTTTAAATATGCTTCTTTTATTCTGTTTTTTCGACTTTGTAATGATGATATTTCTTTATCTAGTTTGGCTGTATTTCGTTCTTTCTTATCAGCTAAAACAGGATAAAAGTATTTCTTTACTGTCATATCATATTCAATTAAGTCCATTATCATTGGCATTACCTGTTCTTCAATTAAATCTTCACGAAGATAAATTTTACAATCTGTGCAATGGTAATACATATATTTTTTCTTTTTCCCACCTGTACCTTTACATTGCATTATTTTGCCACATTTTGGACATATCATTTTCTGCATAAATATATAAACTCTGTCTCTGCAATAGGCTCTCTGATTTTTCTCTTTTTGAATTTGAACATCTTCAAACATTGCTCTTGTTATTATTGGTTCTACAACATTAGGATATATTATAGGCTCTTTCCCTTGTTCTTTCGCTACTCTCTTAAACCTTTCATAATCTCCTAAGTAAATTCTATTATTGATTATCTTTTCAATTTTGCTATCTTTCCATTTTTTCGGTGCTAAAACCTTTTCTTCGTTTAGAATATTAGCTATTGTTTGATAACTTTTGCCTTGTAAATACAGATTAAATATTCTAATAATTATATCTTTTGTAGTTTCATCAATTATCACTTTCTTTGTTTCATCTCTTTTGTAACCTAGTGGGCAAGTTCCTGGTATATGTCCACATTTTATTGCACCTGTTAGACCGAATTTTGTTCTTTCGCTTACTATTTCAATTTCTAATTGTGATAAAACTGTTAGCATACGGACAAAAAATCTACCGATTAGCCGTGCTGGTGTTTACATCATCACGGTCGCAAACAAGATAGCAATGATGCGTTTCTAAATCTGATATTAAAACTTCTAAATCTCTTACAGACCTCGTAACTCTATCTAGTTTATATGCAATAATATAATTGATTTTACCTGCTCGCATATCTTCTAGCATCTGCTGAAAAGCTGGTCTGTGTTCCATATCTTTTGCGGATATTCCTGCGTCCTTATAAACTTTGTAAATTTTATAATCTTTATATTCACAAAGTTGTTTTAGCTTTTCCTCCTGTTCTCCTAAACTAAATCCTTCCCTTGCCTGATCTTCTGTACTTACACGAATATAAATTCCTGCGACTTTTCTTTCTTCATTCATTACAACATTACCTCCTTCTTTTAATGAATATAGAAAGACACTAAAAAAAGTGCCACATAGCATATCGGCTTAGCTATTGACACTTTAAAGTTTTTATTTATTGCTTTAACTATCTCTATTTTTTCTTTTAAATATAATTAATAAATCAATATAGTACAATTTTTTAAAAACTCTAAAATATCAATGTTTTGACTTGCTATGTTATGTATTCATTAAATTTTGATAGTGGATATTTGTTTTCCAAACTATCTATGTAAAAGTAATCTTGCTCATTAAAGAATAAGTACAGCTTATCTTTAATAATTACTCTGTGTGGCTCTACATACGCTAAATTGGTATGTTCCACAATTCTTAAGGTACCATTGATAATTTCTGGTTTAACCTTTTTCATTTTGCAAGTCCATTCAATTTTAGAGAGTAATTCCTTACTCATATTGATTTCTTTTTTAATTATATGTAACATAATACCACAAAAACCTCCTTCTTTCAATACTTTTGGTCAAAAAAAGACCGTTTCTTTTGAAACGGTTTAAGATTTTTGTGTTCATCAAAATTTTTGTTGTCTTGAAATCAAGTTGTATCAAGACTTTCAAAAAGTTCGACGAAAACTTGTCTTGGTGGGCAGAGATGGATTCGAACCATCGTACTCGTACGAGAACAGATTTCTTACTACTATAGTTTTCACTACCACCGAAATGTTTGTAGTCTGGACTTTCTCTTTATCTTGATAAGATACCAGGTATAAAGTCTCTACACTCGAAATTTCTTTCTAGCTCGGGATTATCATCAGCTTAACCTGTTAAGACTTCCCCGAATTAGCCCGGTTTTCATCATACAATCACTTGTATGAGCTGCAATTTCTGATTCTTTGTTTGAACCAAGGTCTACAGTCTGCCGCCTTTAGCCACTCGGCCATCTGCCCAAATATTATTAAATTTTTATACTTTAAATAATTAAAGTATGGTCCGCCATCTAGGATTCGAACCTAGGACCCACCGGTTATGAGCCGGTTGCTCTGACCAACTGAGCTAATGGCGGATTTCCAATGCAGGTTTAAGTATAAAACATTTTTATTAAATTGTCAATAGTTTTGTTTATATTTTTTTATTTTTTGATTATACAATTAAAGTAGTTAGATTTTATCTAACCACTTTAACAATATATCATTAGTTATGTTGTTCTCCTCTTCCCTCTGGAAGTGCTGGTACTTGAAGTACAACTTTAATCTTCATTGCATAGCTTATTGCTCTTACAATCTTGCTATTTTTAATTCTTTGCCATAAAGATGGTTTTACTTCTACTCTTGTTTGTTCAAAGTATGTCTTTTCTTCTGGAGTTTCTTCTTTTATTTCATTTAGTATTGCTTCAACTTCATTGCTATCATCTTGTGGAGTTGGTATCAATTTTAATGCATCTGCTATTTCAATTCCAATGTAGCTTAAAGCTTTTGATCTATCTTCTATTCTTTCCATATCTATTTCTATATGTAAGTTTGATTCTAGATTAACAATTCTTGCATTTATTAGTTTTACTGCATCTTGATAATTTTGTGATTTTGTTGATTTTGTTCTACCTATTAAACTTAATGTATCAATTATATCTTCTGGAAAATCTCTTGAAACACTTTTTACAGCTTCTTTCCAGTTTTCTTCTTTATTTTGTACTATTTCTAATGTTTCCCTTAATTTATTAGCTAATGCAATATTTTTTTCTCTTTGACGAATTAATTCTTCTATTTTTTTTGTGTTCTCTTCAAATTGATTTGTTGCATATTCAACTAACTCGTAAGCAGCTTTATATACTGCTTTAGGAAAGTTTTTCTTTTTTGGATACTCAATTAAATAGGTTTTTATAGATTCTATTAAATCCTTGAAAAAAGCATCTTCTTCTAATTGTACAATTTGCTTTTTGCTGTTAGGATTTATTAGTTTTTGTACTTTATCCATATTTGATAATATTTTTTCTTCCGTGATAACCATTCTCACGTTTACTATGCCAGATCTAGACATCGTAAACTTCCCTCCTTTATCCTATGTTATTTTTCCTACGCGTTACTATTATATACTGAATTATAAAAAACCACAATAGGACTTCATCTTTTTTCTTTTTTCTTTTCTATAACGATTTTATTACAACATTTTTGCAAAGTCAAGGATATTTTGTAATAAAATGTATTTTTTTGTAGCGCTTCTTCATTCATTTTTTCTAATTATTATATTATTTATTCTTTTTTATTTCTGCATATCTTTTAATTTTCATTGTAGTAGTTTTTTCAAATTCATCATGTTTAATTTCAAGATTTTTTATTGTTTTATATGAAGTTAGCTTTTTATTTACCTCTTTTATTTTAGGCCAAATAATTTCTCTAATTTGTTCATCAGTTAAGTCTTTTCCTATTTTTTCAAAGTTAGGTATAACCTTTACAGAAACAATAAGTTCTTTATTACTTTTATCTTTTTCGTCTTCTTTACCATATACCATACATTCTTTTATTTCTGGTACATGAGATAATAGTAATTCTATTTCTTCTGGATAAATATTTTTTCCATTTTGAGTAACAATTACATTTTTGCTTCTTCCTGTTATGTATAAGAATCCATCTTTATCTAAATAACCTATATCTCCAGAATGAAACCATCTTTCTCCATTTATTTCTTCAATAACACTTTTGGTTGCTTCTTCATCTTCATAATATCCAAGCATTAATGTAGGTGTTTTTATAAGTACTTCACCTTCTCCATTTTCGTTTGGATCTTCAATTTTTATTTTTCCTTTTGGTATTGCTTTACCTGCTGAGCCAACTTTAGTTTGATATTCTGGTGTCAAAGCTGCAATTGGAGCTGTTTCTGTTAGTCCATATCCTTGTAGGAATATTATTCCTATATCCTCTACCCATTTTCCTACTTTTGCATCTATTGGAGCTGCTGCAGACACTATAAATCTTAAGTTTCCTCCTAAATTTTCATAAATGTCTGAAAATACTTTGCGTTTTATATCTACTCCTACCACTTTTAATGCATTTGTCACATGTATCATTGAATTTACCAATCCATCTTTATTTGCTTTTTTTATACTTGCATTTATTTTTTTGTATAAGTTTTCAATCAATAAAGGAACTGATATTAAAACTGTTGGCTTTGTTTCCAACATATTAGGAACTATATGTTTTAATCCCTGACAAACTGCTATTGAACATCCCCATGCCATTGGAAGTAAAAATCCAATAGTTGATTCATAAGTATGATGTAAAGGCAATACTGAAAAGAATCTGTCTTCTGGATAAACCTTTGCATAAGCTGTAGCTGCATTTATATTTTCTGCCAAGTTACGGCTTGTTAGCATAACTCCTTTAGCACTTGATGTAGTTCCAGATGTAAATAGTAATACCTTAAATTCATCTGGATTTATTTTAATATTTTCAAAGCTTTTGTCTCCTGAATTAATAAATTTCATTCCTTCATTTATAAGATATTGCATTCCTACATTTCTATCTTTTATATCTTCATCTGAATACATTTTTATAAAATATTTTACATTAGGAAATTTTTCTATTAGTTTTTTTACAGAGTCTGCTTTCTTTTCTGAATATATGATAATATTAGATTTAGATCTTCCTACTACATTTTCTAATTCGTTTTCTGGTAGTTCTTTATCTGTTGGGATTGCAATTGCATCAATGCAAAGTGAAGTAACATAAGATACATACCAATCGTAAGTTGTTTCACTCAATATCATAATTCTTGGTTTTTCATTTAATTCCAATACTTTATTTATTGCTGTACCAAAACTTTTAACATCTTCTCCAAATTTTTTATATGTAATTTCTTCGTATTTGCCTTTTGTATCAAATTTTTCAAGTATAAATTCTTTATCTGAATACTTTTTTATTGCATATTCAAATATTTCCTTTATATCAGAATAATTTGTTGCCACATATTCTTTCTTATCTTTTTTTCTTTCTTCCTTTTGTTTTTCTATTTCTTCATTACTCATATTCATTTCTTCAATTTCTGATATATCTCTCATTTTAAATTTTGGAAATTTGAAGTCTGGAACTTTAAAATCTCTTAATCCTCTCATTTTATTTCACTCCCATAATATATATTAAAGTCTCATAAAATAGCTTTTACAATAAAACTATTATACATTTTTATTTTAAATTTTGCAAGTTTTTAGTTACAAGCAAAATAAAAATATAAATTGCAATAATAAGTGTCGCACTTTTTTATAAATAATTCATAAAATTTTA
>ENA-ORMS01000052-ORMS01000052.1-human-gut-metagenome-genome-assembly--contig:-NODE-52-length-126762-cov-17.707483_pt1 | contig 126762 bp, 116 predicted proteins | sample MGYA00242104_ERZ508997 | MGnify/ENA primary metagenome ERZ508997 (study PRJEB26280, sample SAMEA2338704) | human gut metagenome | biome: human gut; feature: human-associated habitat; material...
CTCTTCCATCCATGCGTGTGCTTGCCAAAGAATTAAAGATCAGTATTATCACGACGAAGCGTGCCTATGAGGATCTGGAACGGGATGGGTTCATAGAATCCATAACCGGAAAGGGGAGCTTTGTGAAGAAGATCAATGGCGATATCGTCCGGGAAGGACTGCTGTTTACGATTCAGGAGCTTATGGAAGCAGCCGTTGACAAAGCCGTTCTCGGAAAGATTTCACAGGAGGAATTGCAGGAGATGCTTGCGTTGCTGTATGAGGAGAGGAGCCGGAGGTAGAGGGTAGTATGGAAGAAGGAATGAATGTAATTGAGCTTGATGGTGTGGTGAAGGATTACGGAGATTTTAAGCTGGACCGAGTCAGCTTTGCAGTACCGGAAGGAAGCGTCTGTGGGTTCATCGGACAGAACGGAGCAGGAAAAACCACAACGATCCAGCTGATCCTGGATGCAATCCGGCGAGATGCCGGTGAGATCCGGGTATTTGGAGAGAGCATTGACCGGGATTCGGCAGCATTGCGAGAGAAGATCGGGGTTGTATTCGATGAAATGGGATTCCATGATTTTCTGACGGCAAGGGATATTAATCTCATGATGAAGAATATCTATAAAGAATGGAATGAGGAGCAGTTCTTCGACTATCTGAAACGGTTCTCCCTGCCAACGAAGAAACGGTGCGGAGCGTTTTCACGCGGTATGCGGATGAAACTCCAGATTGCGACGGCACTGTCGCACAATGCGAAGCTGTTGATCATGGATGAACCGACCAGCGGTCTGGATCCGGTAGTGAGGAATGAGATGCTGGAGATTTTCAGGGAATATGTCTTAGAAGAGGATCATACGATCCTGCTTTCTTCCCACATCACCGGTGATCTGGAGAAGCTGGCAGATGAGGTGGTATTTATTGACGGAGGCAGGATCGTGCTGACCGGTAATAAGGATGAATTAATGGAAAGTCATGGAATCTTAAAGTGTCGGAAACAGGATCTGTCATTGATCGATATGAGTCTGGTGGTTTCTGTTCAGTTATCTTCATTCGGAGCAGAGGTTCTGGTCAATGACCGGCATACCTGTGAGAAACAGTACCCGGACATGGTGATAGAACCGGCGAGTCTGGAAGAGATTATGATCTATTATGTAAACCGGGCGAACGGCATACGGCCGGATGGTGAATAGGAGGCAGATATGAAAGGGTTATTGATCAAAGATTTCTTCTGCCTGAAACGGCAGCTCTTTACATTTATATGTATCTGTGTCGGAGTTTTACTGGTATCAGTTCTGGTTCTGATCAGCTCCGAGCACGGAAATCTGGCGAATGGCTTCCGGAATATGATCGCAGACGGCGATCTGACAGCGGAGCAGGTGGAAACCCTGATGCAATATTGTATGATTTTTGTGCTCCTGATACCGATGGCATTTACCGGGAATGTGGCAGATGTATTTCTGGATGACAGAAATGCGTCATTTCAGAAACTTGCGGGAGCATTGCCGATTTCGGTTGCAAAGCGTGTGGCAAGCAGATATATCACCGGACTCAGCTTTACCATGGTCGGGTTTCTGATGGATACGATCATTATCTTTGTACTGTCAGGGCTGACGGAATTTATGGCATTTGCCGATTTTTTCGGTGCAATCGTGAGCTTTGCATCCTTTATGATCATTTATCTGGCACTGTTTATTCTGTTTGAGTATTTACTGGGCGTGGACCGGATCTCGATTGCACAGATCCTGCCGGTCATTCTGGTCGGAGCAGCATTGGTCGTTCCGCATATAAAGGAGATTGGAGCTATTTTTCTGGAGGAGAATGCGGCGTTGAATAACCAGGCAATCCCGGAGTTCTTAATGTATAAGTCCTATATTCCTGCATGTGCGGCGATTGTCATACTGGCCGGTTCTTATGGAATCAGTGTTCGGATCGCTGAACGAAAGCGGGGTGTTGCGTAATGGGCGGATTGCTTTATAAGAATTATGTAGTGGTCAGGGGAAAGCTTCTGGTATTCGGACTGCTTGGTCTGACAATCCTGTTTCTACTGCTTCGGCTTCTTCTGCCGGGTGGGGATCTGGTGCTTGCGGGAGAGGGATATCTGGCGGGCAGTATGACAGACGATGCAATGACCGGGTTTATCTGTGATACCGGTCTGGCGTGCCTGCTTGTGGGTATAGAGATGGTACTGATCGTGGTTCCGCTTTCTGCATGGACCGGTAATTTGCTCCGGGCGGATGAGAAGAATCAGACCCGCAGGATGATACAGGTGCTTCCGTTTCAGAAACATGCGTATATCGGATCGGTGTATTTGTTTTTTGGAATTACATATTATGTGATACTTTCCCTTATGCTTTTTTGGACGATTATATTTAATGCAAATGCGGGAGAGAATATCCTGCAGGAAGCAGTCAGTATGAATGGACAAATGCTATGTCTGTTTGTGGCAGTTCCAGTGATCATTCTGGCGGTAGAGCTTCCGATTATTATTACCCTGGGAACGAAGAAAGGAATCATGATCAAACGGTTGTTTCTGCTGGCATTGGTACTGGGTGCATTTGCATATCTGTTGTTTGGAGATTTAAGTGTCTGGACCGGATTTGATCTGTATGTGCTTATCAACTGGACAGAGACCCATCAGAGCCTGGTCGTAGGTCTGGAAGTGGGGATGCCGGTGCTGGCGCTTGTTCTGTACTGGCTTTCGTATCGGCTGACCTGCCGGTTGAATGAGGATCGGGAGGTGGATTTCTATGACTAAGAAGCGATTATTTCTATATCTCGGACTGACCTTTGGACTGACCTGGGGCGTGTTTCTGCTCTGGATCCTGAGTGGAGGCATATATCTGGATGAAGAGGGCAGCCTGACACCGATGGCGAGTCTGATCGGCGGGATTGCCATGCTGTGTCCGACGATTGGAATGCTGCTTACCAGACGACTGACGAAGGAAGGGTTTGCATTTTCCGGAACGGATTCCATGTTACTTGGGATTGATCTTAAAAATAAGAAATGGATCCTTTATCTTATGGTGATGATACTGCCATGGATCTATTTTGAACTGGGAAATGGATTGCGACTGCTGCTGTCACCGGAAGCGTTTTCGACAGAGGTGGCTGAGGAACTTGGAAGCCTGCTGTTTATACAACCGTTTGCATCAATCGTGAATGGAATCTTTGTATCCTTTGCGGCACTGGGGGAAGAACTGGGCTGGCGAGGCTATATGATGCCGAAGCTGTTAAAACTCATGGATGCGAAATGGGCAGTTCCGGTCGGAGGCATAATCTGGGGCATCTGGCATTGGCCGATGATCTATATGGGACATAATTTCGGCTTTGGTTACCTGGGCTATCCGTTTACCGGCTTTGCAGCCATGTGTGTGATGTCGGTGGCAATCGGTGCGATTCTGACCTATGTGACCTGTAGGACAGGCTCCATCTGGCCGGCGGCGATCCTTCATGCGGTAAATAATGCCTCACCGGGAATCCTGCAATATTATTTTGATAGCAGTAAGGTTTCCGGCCGGAAGGGAGACAGTGTGGCTTCTTCGTTGATCATGCTACTGCCAATGATTGTGATCAGTGTGGTATTTTATGTGCTGCTTTGCAGACAACAGGCGAAGAATAAAACAGGCTTTTCCGGTACATACTACTCGTAAAAACGAAAAGGAGCCGGGAAAATATGGCAGAATCAGATAGTATTAAACTGTTGCGGGAGTGTGATGCCGGAATCAAAATGGGTGTAACATCCATTGATGAAGTGCTTTCTTATGTGAAGAATCCGACTTTCCGTAAATTATTGACAGAGTGCAGAAATAAGCATGAGAAGCTCCGGGAGGAAATCCAGATGCTTCTGCTCGCCAGTCAGGATGACGGAAAGGATCCGAATCCGATTGCAAAGAGTATGTCATGGATGAAAACGAATGTAAAACTGATCATGGATCAGTCGGATGAGACCATTGCGGATCTGATGACGGACGGATGTAATATGGGTGTGAAAACGCTTCACAGATATCTGAATCAGTATCAGGGTGCGGAGGAAAAGACGAAGGATATTGCAAAGCGCCTGATCAATCTGGAGGAAAAGCTGACGGTGGATATCCGGGCATATCTGTAATTTATCCGCAAAAAGATATCCCTCACTCTGTAATCTCACCATATGATTGCAGGGGGAGGGGTATGTGCATTTCAGGGAAAGAATTGACGGAAAGAAAATCAGCAATGTATAATGAGACTGATCATGCAGGGAGGTATGCAGGTCAAGTAAGGATAAGATAGGGTTATAACCGGATAGGAGTTATCAGTAATATGCAAGAGGATAAAAGAATAGATCCCGGATTACAGGGCAATGAGAAGATAGAAGCGGCAATTGCCGGACTGCAGCAGGAACCGTCTCAGGAGGCACTGGCTCATGCATTGACCGTCATTCGGCGTCGGATGCAGGAACAGGGCCAATTGATCGTGGCAGTGGAACCGCCGGGACCGGATGGACAGATTCATCTGCAGGCGACACAGACTCCGGATGGAGGAATATGGTGGATGGCATTTACCGGCTTTGAAGAGGAACTAAAAGGCGGAGACAGTGTGAAATCCACATTTCTGGCGGATATAGATCAGCTGTTTCATTCGGCCATGCAGGTGGACGAGCTGAAAGGGGTGATCCTGAACCCGTGGAACTGCACGCTGATGCTGGATAAGACACTGATGAAGCTGGTGCTGGGGTGATTCGTTGACAAGAATTTCCTCATATGATGTTCTTTTCTATATCAAAAGAAAGGATTAATCAATTAACGATTCTGCTGATCAATCAGGGACGGCAGGAGGATCTTCTGAGAGTGGCACAGGATCAGGAATATCAGCAGGAACTCTTGGAAGAGTTTAAGTTATAAGAAGAGACACCGGTATTTTTGTATTGAAATCTTATGGAAATACTTAGTATAATAAGTAACGATATGCAATACAAGGAGAATGGATCATGAAACGAGAATCATTTAAATCCCGTCTGGGATTTTTGCTGGTGAGCGCAGGATGTGCGATCGGAATTGGAAATGTGTGGAGATTTCCTTATGTAGCAGGACAGAATGGCGGTGGATTATTTGTACTGCTTTATCTGATATTTCTGGTTATTATGGGGCTTCCGGTGCTGACGATGGAGCTGGCGGTCGGACGTGCCGGTCGTAAAAGTGCAGTGCTTGGATATAAAGCATTGGAGAAACCGGGTAGTAAGTGGCATATTCATGGCTGGGTGGCTATCTTTGGATGTTATATGCTGATGATGTATTATACAACGGTTTCCGGCTGGATGGTGACCTATTTCTATAAGTTTGCAACCGGGCAGTTTGTGCATGGAATGACAGCGGATGAAACAGGCGAGGTATTCAATAACCTTTTGGCAGATCCGCTTCAGATGGGATTCTGGATGGTGCTGACTGTGATCGCAGGCTTTTTGGTTTGCAGTCGTGGATTGCAGAATGGTCTGGAACGAATCAGTAAGGTGATGATGACGGCACTGCTGGTTCTGATTCTGGTGCTTGCTATTCATAGCTTTACATTATCCGGAGCCGGAGAAGGCATCCGTTTCTATTTGGTGCCGAATTTGGAAGTCGTTCAGACGATTGGTATAGGAAATGTAATTGCAGCCGCCATGAATCAGGCGTTTTTCACTTTGAGTCTTGGTGTGGCAGCGATGGAAATTTTCGGAAGCTATATGAGTAAGGATCACACTCTGGCAGGAGAGGGAATCCGAATCTGTGCACTGGATACATTTGTTGCACTGATGGCCGGCCTGATCATATTCCCGGCATGTTTCAGCTATGGAGTAGAAGCAGGTGCGGGACCGAAACTTATTTTTGTGACATTGCCGAATGTATTTGTGAATATGGCGGGCGGAAGACTTTGGGGAAGCTTGTTCTTCTTGTTTATGACGTTTGCCAGCTTTTCAACCGTAATCGCCGTATTTGAAAACATAATGTCATTCTGTATGGATATGTTTGGATGGAGCAGAGGAAAGGCAGCGCTGATCAATTGCATTATTGTATTGGTTGCCAGCGTGCCATGTGTACTTGGATATAATGTGTGGAGTGATCTGCACTTGATCGGTGGCCGGGATGTCTTGGATAGTGAGGACTTTATTGTAAGTAATCTGTTACTTCCGCTTGGATCACTGGTCTATCTGATGTTCTGCGTAACGAAATGGGGCTGGGGCTTTGATAACTATCTGGAGGAAGCGAATACCGGTAGCGGAATGAAGATAGCAAGATGGCTGAAGCCGTATTTTCAGTTTATCCTTCCGGTTTTGATTCTGATCATACTGATTCAGGGATTGATGTAAAGCAAAATCATATGATAATGCACCGGGAATCCGGATTGAAAAATAGAAATATAAACAGGAAAGTACAACCGGTATGTTAAGATTTTCTGCAATCCGGCCGATATTTTAATCATAAGAGAAAATCAGGTTTCGGAATAACGGATCAAGGATGATGGCTTATGAAGAACCTCTGATCAAAAGGGGTGTAAGAATGAAAATTAATCATAATATCACGGCAATGATTGCCAATAACACATTAAATAATAATCATAATGCTATGGCAACTGCAATTCAACGGTTGTCTTCCGGCTATCGGATCAATCATGCAAAGGATGATTCGGCCGGTCTGGCTATTTCGCAGAAAATGCGTACACAGATTCGAGGACTGCAGCAGGCGAATCGGAACGCAGGAGATGGTATTTCTGCAATTGAAACAGCAGAAGGAGCATTGACGGAAGTTCATGCAATGCTGCAGCGGATGCGGGAGCTTGCAGTTAAGGCAGCTAATGACACCAACTGTCCGGAGGATCGACAGACGATCCAGGATGAAATTGAGGTTATGAATGAAGAAATCCAGAGAATTTCGGATACAACACAGTTTAACCAGAAGAAGCTGTTGAATGGAGACATTGGACGTGCTACGTATATTGATACCGGAGTAGTTGTAAAAGGAGTCAGTACGTTGGAAATATCAGACTCGGTGAACCTAGACACATATGGAATCCGGATTACACAGGATGCAAGACAGGCTGTATCGGTAGGTGGTGCGCTTGCTATGGGCGCCGGAGATAAGATTACAAAGGAGCAGGCCGGCGTGATTACGCTGAATGGTGAGTCGGTAGAAATTCAAGAAGGCGATACTGCGAAGGAAGTTTATACAAAGATACAGAATTTATGTGACTGGACCGGTAATAAAGTATTTACGGTTGATGATCTGGATACCACAGCGGGATTACCGGAAAACGCAGGCTATGTTCCGAGTAGCAATGAATTTGGAAATGGCGGACAGCTGGTTATTGTATCCGATTATTACGGCTCGGAAGAACGGATAGAATTATCCTGCAGTAATAAACAGTTAAGTAATCTACTTGGGATCAGTGACAGTATTGTGACCGGTACGGATGTGCAGGCAACATTAGCGAATGGATTTTCTCCGACTGCGACAATAACAGGCTCCGGAAATCAGATTACAGTGAAAGACAGCAGTGGATTTGAAATGGTTCTGGAAGCAAGACAGGGAGCCTGTGAAACGAAATTCCGGGATCCGACCATGGCAGCAGGCGGTACAGCGACTGCAACAGGCGGAACTGCATTTGATGCAGAGATAGAGGTGATCAGTGCCGGACAGATGGTATTCCAGATCGGTGCTAATCAGGAGGAGACCATGACCGTGACGATACCGAATATGTCACCGAAGCTGCTTGGCCTGGATGATATAAATGTCGTTTCTTCCTCTGATGCCAGAGAAGCGATTGATAAGATAGAAGCGGCAATTCAAAAAGTATCAGATGTCAGGGCGAAGCTGGGAGCTTATCAGAATCGTCTGGAACATACAGAAGATAATCTAGATGTATCAGAGGAGAGCATGACAAATTCACTTTCCAGAATCATGGATTGTGATATGGCAGAAGAAATGACCAATTATACACAGCAGAACCTGCTGACACAGACAGCAACAAATATGCTGGCGAAGGCCAATGCACATCCGGAGAGCATTCTGCAGTTATTACAGCAGGGCTAGATTAAACGCTGACTGTTGATAATAAGCCAGAATTCGATGCCGAGTTTTTCGGCAGCTTTCCGACATGGAACCATGCGGTATAATCTGAATAATTCTTTTTGCGGGAGGAGATTATGACAAAAGAACAGATTCAGGTTTATACAAAACGAATTACACAGGCGAATACTTCAGGTCTGGCGGTAATTTTGTATGAACTTACGAGTATATACATAGAAGAGGGAAAGACAGCATATAAAGCCGGCCGGGCAGAGGAATTTGAACGGTCAATTCTGCAGGCACAGTCGTTTCTGCAGGAACTGATGTCAATGTCAAAGATGGAGAATCAGACAGGATATGATGTCATGTCGTTGTATTTGTTCATAAATAAACAATTATTACTCTCTATTGTGAAAAAACAGCCGGTCAATCTGGACGAATGTGCCGGATATCTGAACAAGCTCCGGACTTCGTTTGAAAAACTGGCAGAGACCGATACGGAAGAACCATTGATGGAACATGTACAGCAGGTATATGCCGGACTTACATACGGCAGAGGATACCTGAATGAAAGTGTTGATCCGGCGGGTGACCCTAACCGTGGATTGAAAGCCTAGAATACGGCTTAATACAGGATGAGAGATGAGGCCATGTCGATTCAGGGAAGCAGATTCCTGATAAAAATCCCTTGTAAAATTAAGAAATTCGGTTTACAATAAAACAAGTGACTATAAGGGAGGATACAACGATGGCAGATAAGGAATGCATTTTTTGCAAGATAGCCAATGGAGAAATTCCATCAGCGACAATATATGAGAACAGTGATTTTCGGGTGATTCTGGATGTGGCTCCGGCCAACCGCGGACATGCATTGATTATTCCAAAGGAGCATTTTAAGGATATATTTGACATTGATGCAGTAACAGCCGGAAAGTTATTTTCACTGGCAACAGAAGTAGCAAGAGCAATGAAGAGTGTATTACATTGTGACGGTATGAATATCGTGCAGAACAATGGTATTATTGCCGGACAGACAGTTTTCCATTTTCATCTGCACTTGATACCAAGGTATGAAGGCGATCATGTGGATCTTCACTGGGCACAGGGAGAAACGGTGCCGACAGAGCTTCAGGAACTGGCAAAAGAGATTCGCAAAAAGATATAAAACCGTATAGGACTGCACATAAAAGGAATAGTAGAAAAGGACCCTGGAATAAGGTCCTTTTTCTGTTTTTTATAGTGCATTTTGCAGGTTGCTATGATATAATTATGCCAGTTTATAGAATAGTTAGGAGGTTCGTGACATGGCAAGGGATGAAATGTTTAAGACAGTATCCTTCGGCGGATACGATAAGGCAGTTGTAGATGAGTATGTAGCGGAGACTAATCGGAGTCACCAGAACGATATTGCGGATTTAAAGACGACCATTGGAAAATTAAGCGAGACCGTTCGCTCGCTTCAGGTAGCGAAAGAACAGGTGAAGTCGGCAGCCAGTGAAGATATTGAGAAGCTGAAATTAGAACTTCAGAATGCATTTGAGGAAACAGATGCAACAAAACATAAGCTGGAGACACAGATTTCTGAGAAGAATGCCCTGCAGGCTTCTTTTGATGAGAAAAGTATGCAGGCGGACCGGCTTCAGAAAGAATTGGAGGAACGGACAGCAGAGCTTCAGAAACAGCTGGACGATCAGAAAACAAGAGCTGATTTTCTGGCTGCGGAAATAGAACGACAGAAGTCGGATTATGAATCTCAGCTCGCAAGACTGGAATCCGAAAAGGAAGAACAGGCAGCGGTTGCACAGAATGCATTGGCAGAGCAGGAAGCAAGAGCACAGGCAGATCTGGAGGAGCAGCAGTCGAAAGCAAGAGATGCTATTGAAAGCAGAGCGTCGCAGGCCCAGGCAGAACTGGCAGCACAGGTGGATGCGGTAAAACAGGAAAAAGACAGAGCCATGCAGGAGCTTCAGGAGAGTTATGAAGTCAAGCTCCGGGAATTAAAGGAAGAACAGGAAGCAGCACTTGCGTCTGCAAAGACAGAATATGAGACACAGATTGCACAGATACGAGAAGAAGCAAAGGCTCAGTGCGGAGAGTATGAGACTGTTAAGGATGAGCTGGAGACAATGAAAGAACGGGAAGCATCCTTTGCATCAAAGTATGAAGCTATTTCCAAGACACTGATTGAGGCACGGGAACGTGCAGATAAGGTTGTTGCGGATGCGGAAGAAGAGAGCCACCAGATGCAGATGCAGACAGAAGAAAAGTGCCGGGAGATGATCCGGACTACTGAGGATGCGCAGGCAGAGAAACTGACCCAGACAGAGGCAGAATGCGATGAACTGACAAGGGTGACTCAGGCGGAGTGTGATGAATTGGCACAAGGCACCAGGGAAGAATGTAAGAATATGATTGCAGAGACAGAACGGCAGGTATATATGATAAAGCTGCAGGTTCAGGAGCAATGTGATAATGTGAATTCTTATATGGAGAGTATGCTTCTCTCGATTGACAATCTGGCAGCGGCATGTAATAAGACACGGGAGATTGCAATAGCAGGCTTCTCACAATTCCCACAGGAAGAATGCGCAGCGGCTGAATCACAGATGACGGATACAGAAGAGCCGGAAGAACCGGAAGAACTGGAAGCAGACGGACCGGATACGGATGTAACACCGGAGAATGAGGCGGCTTCCGGAGTTTGCGAGAGCAGCTGTTTTGACTGAACAAAACAGGGGAAATAATAGGAGGAAACATGGGAACATTGAGATGCGACTGCTATCAGGATTTTGCAAAGCAGATAGAATATCCGTTGATTGCGTGGAAAGCACTGACTGGTGAAATTATCATCATGAATTATGAAGCAAAGCTGATAATCGGGCAAAAACCGGAACAGTTGTCGGTAACTATGGATATGGTTGCAGATGAAAAGAAATTCTGGTCCACATTACATGATCGAAAAGCAATCGTGGAGCATCATCTGATTCTACATACCGGACATCGGGATATCCCGGTAGCCGGATTGGTAAATGAGTTTGATATTGAGGGCGAGATCGCATATATGCTTTTGTTTGAACAGCGTACCGGCTTTGGGCAGAACAGCTGGCTGCTGGAGCGGATCATAGAAAACAGTCCGGTCGTTGCATTACATGTCAGTTTTAATGGTGAGGATGAGATCAAGCTGAATTATATCAGTAAAAACATTAAACGGTATGGGTATACGTGCGAACAGTTTTATTCGGGGCAGCTGCAGTATAAAGATATCATTCATCCGGATGATTTCGAGATTATTTCAGAGAAATTCCGGGCACATATAAATGATGGTGTGTTCAACGATTCTATGGAGTACCGTATCGTGACCGAGAGCCGGAAGATATCCTATGTCAGAAGCATGGTATGCTTTACCAGAGACGAGCAGGGCAGAATCAATGGAATGGAAGCTCTTATGCTGGATATCATGGATGAGAAGCTGAACAAGGATGAGAATCAGTATCTTCGTTCTGCGATTGAGCAGAGCCATAATGTGGTGATCATTAAACGGTACTTTAATCAGAAGAGTGTTGTGAAGTATGTATCATCCAATGCGGAAAGCCTTGGCATGGATGTGGAGGGCTTAAGAAGCGGAAGAAAATTATTTGAAGACTATATTCTGCCGGAAGACCAGAGAATCCTGGCAGAAGCCTTGGTGAATGTACATAAAGAAAAAGGAAAGCATGTTACCGGACAATGCTGGATCAGAAACGAGGAGGGGCAGCTCCGTTGGATCAGCTTTGAAATCCTTGTGGACAACCTGGATGAGTATATGTATGATATCGAACTGATTCTTACGGATGCTACAGGCCTTAAAAAATACGAACAGAATCTGCTTCAGAATCAGAAGGATCTGGAAGAAAAGCTGGATTATGTTATGAGCGGTTCCCTACAGACAACAGAACGGAAGCTGGAAGATTTTATTGCTACGGAAGAAGTTCAGGGATTTTTAAAAGCATATGCAGAGAATAGTCAATTATATGCAGTTTTGATCGATACACATTTGAAACAACTCACGGTGCCGGAGGGGCCGATGATTCATCTGGGTGAGTTTTATGATCTGTTGGAGAATCCGAAATATCGGGAGAAGCTTCGTGAGGCAGTAACTCTCACTGAGGAGAAACAGAGATTCTGTATTCTGCAAACAGAGGAAGGAAATTTTGATAAACAGCTGGGAGCGGTTCCGCTTGTGATCCATGGGGATATTGTAGCAGTATGCCTGCTCTGCGCTTTTGATGAAGAAGCAGTAGCCAGATTGCATAATTCCATTGAATCATTACAGAAGCTGATCGAGATCATAACCAAAGCCGGAGCAGACAATAAATATATTGAAATGGATTCCAGAAGAAGCCGTCTGGCAGAAAAGACCATGAGTGAGGAGTTGGAAGGCCAGCTGATTTTGGCACGGGCGTTTGCGCATATGAGAAGTGACGGGGATGCAACGATTCAGGAGATTATTGAGCAGTCCTGCAAGCTGCTGCATATTTCGTCCATTGTTATTTATACGGGAGACCGGATGCAGGAAGCCTATACCTGTATTGCAAAATACACGGCGGAGGATGCATTGTTCCGGGACTACCCGGATCAGAGCTGGCGTATGGCAGAGCTCTGCCGGAAGAATGAAGTGCTGGCACATGGAGGATATATCAGTTCACTGAATCCGGCCAATGCTGCACAACTGGAATATTTGATGACACGGACGCAGTCCCGGGCAATGATGCTTCATGGATTAATGATAAATGATGAAGTGTATGGTGCGGTGTTGTTTGCCAGTACTCATCCGAGACAGAGAATGCGGGAACGTGAGATTTCATATTGCAGGGATATGGTAGAGATCATTCAGGGTATTCTGGAGAGAAACCGGAGCCGGAATCATGTAAATGTCCTGAATCAGGATCTGTTAAATGCTTATAATTATATGTCAGAGTATGTATTTGTACGTGATACACAGACCGGTGTTGTGTTGTTTGCCAATGAAGCAATGGAGAACCTGTTTGGGTATGATGTGACAGGGACAGACAGCAGGGCATTTCTGTCAACGCCGACACCGACCTATACAAGAGAAGGAGTACAGCCGGTAGGCAATATCAAGTGGCAGAGCTTTATCCGAAGCGTCAACAAGATCATGAATATTCAGGAGCTGGTGATCGAGTGGCAGAACGGTGAAGAAGCGAAACTGGTAATTATGCGTGAAAATATTAAAAACTCATAATCTGGTTAAAATAGAAGTAAAGATTTGTATGCAATATGTCGATATAAATAGGAAAGAGAGTTTTGATATCGGTGAATTTGCTGAAATCTGAAAATGTGGTTTGAAAAAATTTCCAGAGTGTATATAATGGAGACAGTTAAGAAGGACCTATCCTGAAAAAGAAATTATTTTGTCCGTCAGAAAGGGGATTATCATGGCAAGTTCAGATATTGGAATTGATTTAGGAACCGCCAGTATTTTGGTGTATGTTAGAGGAAAAGGTGTTGTATTAAAGGAGCCTTCTGTAGTTGCATTTGATCGGGATACCAATAAGATCAAGGCAATCGGTGAAGAGGCCAGATTGATGCTCGGTAGAACACCGGGAAATATCGTAGCTGTCCGTCCGTTAAAGCAGGGTGTTATTTCTGATTATACGATTACAGAAAAGATGTTGAAGTATTTTATTCAGAAGGCGGTCGGCAGAAGCTTATTCGGCAGAAAGCCGAGGATTAGCGTCTGTGTACCAAGTGGTGTTACAGAAGTAGAGAAGAAGGCAGTCGAGGATGCTACCTATCAGGCAGGTGCCAGAGATGTATCCATTATTGAGGAGCCTGTAGCAGCAGCAATCGGTGCAGGTATTGATATTGCAAGACCTTGCGGTAATATGATCGTAGATATCGGTGGTGGTACCGCAGATATTGCAGTTATTTCCTTAGGCGGTACGGTTGTAAGTACATCGGTTAAGACTGCAGGTGATGATTTTGATGAAGCAATCGTTCGTTACATGAGAAAGAAGCACAATCTTCTGATCGGCGAGCGTACGGCAGAAGAGATCAAGATCAACATCGGTACATGCTATAAGCGTGCAGAGGAAGTGACGATGGAGGTTCGCGGACGTAATCTGGTAACAGGTCTTCCGAAGACGATCACCGTAACATCCAGCGAGACAGAGGAAGCATTGCGCGAGACAACTGCTCAGATCGTAGAAGCAGTACACAGCGTATTGGAGCGTACTCCACCGGAATTGGCGGCAGATATTTCAGATCGTGGTATTGTACTGACCGGCGGTGGTTCATTATTAAACGGTTTAGAGGAACTGATTGAAGAGAAGACAGGCATTACTACGATTACTGCGGACAATCCGCTGACAGCGGTTGCGATTGGTACCGGTAAGTATATTGAGTTCCTGTCCGGTAAGAGAGACTAGCGATCAGCTAGAGTGCGAGGAGTGAAAGAATGGTAAAGGGCCTATACACAGCATATACGGGATTGCTGAACGAGCAGAGAAGATTGGATGTTATTTCCAACAATATTGCAAACTCGGATACTACCGGTTATAAAAAGATGGGCGTTACATCGCAGTCATTTGACCGGGAGATGGCAATTCGTGTAGATGATGACTCGGATCCATATCTTGCTAAGGCTATTGGAAATGTGAGCCTGGGTGTGAAGATCGGAGAGACTTATACCGATTACAGCCAGGGTAGTTTCCGTGAGACCGGTGCAACTTATGATCTGGGACTGGAAGGCAACGGTTTTTTTGCCATTAGCACAACAGACAAGAGTGGAACAGAGCATATACGCTATACACGGGATGGCTCTTTCACGGTTACCAGGGACGGTTATCTTGTTACAAAGGATGGAGATTATGTGCTGGGTGCCAACAACCGGCGGATTCAGATTCCGGGAGCAGCAACAGCGAAGGTAGCAGTTGACACATTGGGGAATATTTATGCCAATGAGGTACAGGTAGGCAGACTTCAGATTGTTGATTTCCAGAATAAGGATGCGTTGACTCTCTATGGGGAGAATATGTTTGAGGCATTGCCTGAGGCAGGCATGGTAGCAGGAACGGCGTTGGTTCGTCAGGGATATCTGGAGACTTCGAATGTAAATGTGATCAATGAAATGGTTTCCATGATCAGTATCACAAGGGCGTATGAAGCTAACCAGAAGATGATGCAGACAGTAGATTCAACCCTGAATAAAGCAGTGAATGAAATTGGTAAGTTATAACGGACTGCCTGGATGACAGTAGGAAGGAGCACACGTGGTTAGATCATTATGGACAGCGCGCAGCGGTATGATCGCGCAGCAGGAAAATGTAGATACAATTGCCAATAATCTGGCAAATTTAAATACAACCGGATATAAGACGGAGACAGCAGAGTTTAAGTCATTACTTTATCAGACACTGCAGACACGTTCCACGAACAATGCAGGTGAGAATAAGCCGGTTGGCGCACAGGTAGGACTCGGAAGCCGGACAGCGGCAATTACCAGTCAGTTTACCCAGGGCAATCTGACAGCAAATGAGAGTCCGTTTTCGGCAGCGATTGAAGGGGATGGATTCTTCAAGGTGCGTACGGAAAGCGGAGAGATCCAGTATACAAGAGACGGCAATTTTACCGTATCGCCGGTGGCCGGTGGCGCTATGCTCTGCACGGCAGAGGGAAATGCAGTACTGGATCAGTATAACAATCCGATCATCATTCCGACAGGTGTAAGTGCATCAACACTTGGAATCGGAACCGATGGGCAGATCACGGTTATGTTAAACGGTAATCAGCAGAGTAATCTGGCCCGCGTAGACGCTAACGGTAACGTGCTTTATAATGTACGGATCGGCGTTGTACAGTTCAATAATCCGGCGGGCTTGGAGAAAGCATCCGGTAACCGCTATCGCCAGACGGTCGCATCCGGTAATGCAATGGAGGAATCACAGACCGCAGGTCTGACTGCAAGTAAGGTACATCATAAGTACATAGAAGCATCGAATGTACAGGTTGCCGATGAGATGGTGAATCTGATCGTTGCACAGCGTGCATATGAGATGAATTCCAAGGTGATCCAGGCATCCGATGAGATGTTACAGCAGGCGAATAATCTGAGAGGCTAGGTGTGATCGGATATGGATATTTCGAATAGTGTTTATGGCAATTATTATATGCAGAATGCGCAGAATACAGCACGGACCTCCGGACTGGAGCAGAAGCTGACCGGTGGAAGCATGACAGAGGCTACGGATGAGGAGCTGATGGATGCATGCAAGGAGTTTGAAGCATATCTGGTAGAACAGGTACTGAAGCAGGTAAAGGAAAGTATTCCTAAGACAGAAGAGGAAGAGAACCAGTATACGGAGTATTTCGGTGATATGATGCTTCAGGAATATGCATCTGCAATTACGGATCAGGGAAGCCTAGGTATCGCACAGAAGCTGTATGAAAGTATGAAGAACAATATGAAGGCGGTCAGCATTTCAGAGGCTGAGGCCGGAGATGCAACGTCGTTGAATGCCAAAGCATAGTTGCAGTAAGATTTAATTATATAACAAGAATAGTATGGGGCTGCTATAAAGAGACAGGGAACTGTCTTTGCTTTAGCGGCTCTTTTTGTTACGATATCTGAATTTTAGCTGCATATTTGGGATAGCGGGACACCGGATTGTGAAAAAACAGAATCGTGAGACAGATCCGGAAGAATGTGATAAGATAGATGAAGTGATTGAAACGGTAAGGATCGGAGAACGATATGATCGAGGGATACATAGATAAAATTATATATCGGAATGAAGAGAATGGCTATACCGTCCTGTCTGTTATGGTGGATGAGAAGCTCGATCTGACACAGGTTTTGGTAGGTTACATCGAGGGCGCGGCCGAGGGACTTTATATTCAGGCAGAAGGCGAAGAAGTGGAGCACCCGTATTATGAGACACAGTATAAGGTGACGGCGTATGAACTGCGTATGCCGGCAGACTCAGACAGTATGGAACGCTATCTGGCATCCGGAGCCATTAAAGGAATCGGCCCGGTGCTTGCCATGCATATCGTGAAGAAGTTTAAGAAAGATACCTTCCGTATCATTGAGTTTGAACCGGAACGACTGGCAGAGATCAAGGGGATCTCGGAACGTAAGGCAAGAGAGATCGGAATACAGTTCCATGAGACACAGGATATCCGGCAGGCAATGATGTTCCTGGGAAAATATGGGATCAATGCCAGACTGGCCGTAAAGATTTATAATGAATACGGGGAAAAGCTATATAAAATTATTGAGGAGAATCCATACAAGCTGGCAGAGGATATTGCGGGTGTCGGGTTCCGGATTGCGGATGAGATCGCGAGAAGAGCGGGAATCGGACTTGATTCCGAGTTCCGTGTCCGATCCGCCGTTATCTATACGCTGAGTCAGTCGGGAGGACTGGGGCATATGTATCTGCCGAAGGATATGCTGATCCGTAAGGTATCCGGATTTCTGGTGCCGGAGGGCGGAGATATTTTTGAAGGCGGCTATGAAGAAGTGATCGAGCAGCAGCTGATGGCGTTGCAGCTGGAACGAAAAATCATATTAAAGGAGATAGATGGGACACTTGCGGTGTACGGAAGTGCCCAGTATCACACGGAGCTGAATACGGCAAGGATGCTGCTGGACCTGAATCTGAGTTATCCGTTGTCCGAGAGCGAATGGCAGATCGCGCTGGAGCGTCTAAAGAAGAAATCGGAGATTGAACTGGATGAGCTTCAGCAGAAGGCGGTACGGCAGGCGGCTGCATCCGGTCTGGTCATTATCACCGGCGGGCCGGGTACCGGTAAGACTACGGTTATTAATACCATTATTCGGTATTTTGAACAGGAGGGGTTGGAACTCCGGCTGGCGGCACCGACCGGGCGTGCAGCGAAACGTATGACAGAGGCGACCGGCTATCAGGCGCAGACGATTCATCGGCTGTTGGAGTTAAACGGTGGAGTGGAAACAGACTCCGAGGCCGGAATCCATTTTGAACGGAATGCACAGAATCCATTGGAAGCGGATGTTGTTATTATCGATGAGATGTCCATGGTGGATATCTATCTGGCACATGCCTTACTGGAGGCGGTGGTACCGGGCACGCATCTGATCCTGGTAGGAGATGTGAATCAGCTGCCGAGTGTAGGGCCGGGAAATGTATTAAAGGATATTATTCATTCGGGGGCATTTCCGGTGATTGAATTGTCTACCGTCTACAGACAGGAGGAAGGCAGTGATATTGTAATGAATGCACACCGGATCAATCATGGCGAATATCCGGTTATGAATAATAAGAGCCGGGATTTCTTCCTGCTTCCGCGGGCGAATCCACAGGCGGTGATCGAAGAAGTGGGGAAGCTGGTTTCTGTCAAGATGCCGAAATACGTGCAGGCGAAGCCGTATGAGGTACAGGTGCTGACTCCGATGCGGCAGGGAGAGCTGGGAGTCGAGAATCTGAACCGGGAAATGCAGCGGATTTTAAATCCGCCGGATGGGAAAAAACAGGAATATGAATCGCATAACACGATTTTCCGTGAGGGAGATAAGGTTATGCAGATTAAGAATAACTATAAGCTGGAATGGGCGGTTTATGATGCCAGCGGATATTTTGAGCAGGAAAAGGGCATGGGGGTATTTAACGGTGACATCGGTGTGATCCGGGAGATTGATTCCTATGCGCAGGAAGTGAAAGTTCTGATGGATGATGAGAGGGTCGTAGTGTATGATTTCAAGATGCTGGAGGAGCTGGAGCTGGCATATGCGATCACGATTCATAAGTCACAGGGAAGTGAATATCCGGCGGTTGTCCTGCCGATTCTGAACGGGCCGAGGGTGTTGCTTCACCGGAATCTGCTATATACGGCCATCACCCGAGCAAAGAAATGCGTGGTGATCGTGGGAAACGGATATAAGATCCATGAGATGGTAGACAATGCAGATGAACAGAAGCGTTATTCCGGCCTGCAATGGGCGATTTGTGAACAGATGAGAGGGGAAGAATGAGAGAAACACCATTGTTGGATCTGATTTATCCCAGACGGTGTCCGATGTGTCAGGAGATCGTGCCGGCTGGCATAGACGGATGGAATGGAAACAATCTGCTGATTTGCTCTGGCTGCCGGGAGCGATTGCCTTACCTGCAGCCACCGTATTGCTTAAAATGCGGGAAAGAAGTAGAGCGGGAGGATCAGGAGTATTGCTATGACTGCAGCAGACAGGTAAGGCATTACAGGAAGGGTTATCCGGTCTTGCATTACAGAGGAGAATGCAGGAAGGGCATGGAAGCTTTTAAATATCACAACCGTCGAGAGTATGCGCAGTTTTACGGTGAAATTATTGCAGAAAGGCATGGACGGGAGTTGACAGAACTGAAGCTGGATGGAATCGTACCGGTTCCGATTCACAGGCACAAAAAGCGCAAACGAGGATACAACCAGGCAGAATTGATCGCGAGGGAACTGGGAATTCGGATTCATGTGCCTTGTTATCCGGATTGTTTGATCCGGACTGCAGATACGACGCCGCAGAAAGAGCTGAATGATGTACAGAGACTTGAGAATTTAAAAAATGCTTTTTTATTTCGTGAAAATCATGTAGAATTAAAGAAAGTTCTGTTGGTAGATGACATATATACGACAGGTGCGACGATTGAAGCATGTACACTTGCACTTCTTGCAGGAGGTGTTGCAGAGGTATATTATACAAGTGTATGTATCGGCAGTAATCTGTCTACATAAAGGAGGAGTTACGATGGATATCAGAAATTGCAAGAATTGTGGAAAGATGTTTAATTATATAGGGAATCCAATCTGTCCGAGTTGTGAAAAGGTGCTGGAGGATAAATTCCAGGAGGTAAAGCAGTATGTAAGAAAGCATCCGGAGGCCTCTATCACAGTGGTGGCTGAGGAGAACGATGTATCCGTGAATCAGATCAAGCGCTGGGTACGGCAGGAACGGTTGGAGTTTTCAGACAGCTCGCTGGTAGGCCTTGCCTGTGAGAATTGCGGAACCATGATCAAGACCGGACGATTCTGTGAAGAATGTAAGCAGAAGCTGATCAATAATGTGTCCAGTGTATTAAAACCCAAAGCTGTAAAACCGGCAGCACCGGAACGAAAAGACGCAAACGCAAGGATGCGATTCCTGGACGGAAAATAAAGCGGGGCGGCATTTTTATGCCGCCTGTTTTATTGCTGTGAGGCTGAAGAACAATATTCAAAGATTGATTTACCGATATAACGCTTTAATGCGTTGCATTATTGAAACATCTGTGGTAGAATAACCAGTATCAAACAACTAGAGGAGAGAGAACATGGCAGTAAAAATTCTATTGTTGCTGGTATTCTTCGCAATTATGATTGCGGTTGGTATTTATTCCAGAAAAAAAGCAACGAATGTAAACGACTTTGTATTGGGAGGTAGAAGTGTCGGACCGTGGATGACGGCATTCGCATTCGGAACCTCGTATTTTTCGTCTGTGGTATTTGTTGGTTATGCGGGACAGTTCGGATGGAAGTACGGTCTGGCATCTACCTGGATCGGACTTGGTAATGCATTTATCGGAAGTCTTCTGGCATGGGTGGTTCTCGGAAGAAGAACCCGTGTCATGAGCCAGAAGCTGGAGTCGGCAACTATGCCGGACTTTTTCGGAAAGCGATATGACAGTAAGGCATTGAAACTTGCAGCTTCTGCAATCTGCTTTATATTCCTGATTCCGTACACGGCATCTATCTATAATGGGTTATCCAGATTATTTGCAATGGCATTTGATATTCCGTACTCTGTGTGTATCATCACCATGGCAGTGCTGACCGGTGTATATGTAATTCTGGGTGGCTATATGGCAACGGCAATCAATGACTTTATCCAGGGCATCATTATGCTGATCGGAATTGTACTGGTAATCGTTGCGGTTCTGAACGGACATGGCGGCTTCTATGAGGCAGTTCGCCAGCTTGCAGAGCTGGAGAGTGATGTAGCTGTTACATTGGGACAGAAGGGTGCATTTACCTCATTCTTCGGACCGGATGTCGTGAATCTGTTCGGTGTTGTAGTGCTTACTTCCCTGGGTACCTGGGGTCTTCCACAGATGGTGCATAAATTCTATGCGATCAAGGATGAACATTCCGTAAAGACCGGAACTGTGGTTTCTACGATTTTTGCGATTATCATATCCGGTGGCTGCTATTTCCTTGGAGGCTTCGCCAGATTGTATGCGGATGCCGATATTTACAAGGCAGACGGAAGCGTTATGTATGATGCCATTGTTCCACAGATGTTATCGACACTGCCGGATATTTTGATCGGTATTGTGATCGTGCTGGTACTGTCAGCATCCATGTCAACGTTGTCATCTCTGGTTCTGACTTCAAGCTCAACGCTGACACTTGATTTCATCAAAGGAACCATTGTAAAGGATATGAAGGAAAAAACACAGCTGATCGTGATGCGGGTGCTGATCGCATTCTTTATCATTCTGTCAGTCGTGATCGCATTGAATCCGCCGACATTTATCGCACAGCTTATGGGCATCTCATGGGGTGCTCTGGCAGGAGCATTCCTGGCACCGTTTATGTATGGCCTGTACTCCAAGAAGATTACCAAGGCGTCTGTCTGGGCAAGCTTTATTGTCGGTGTCGGTCTGACGGTATCCAACATGTTCTTTAAATTCATCGCATCTCCGATCAATGCCGGAGCGATTGCGATGGCTGCCAGTCTGATCGTGGTTCCGCTTGTCAGTCTTGTGACACCGAAGATGAAGCAGGAACAGGTGGATGAAATGTTCACCTGCTATGACCAGAAGGTCGTTGTATCCGAAAAGACTTCATTGGGTGAATGATCACAGAGAAACAAATAAAGAAAAACAAATAGAAAAAAACAAATAGAGAAAAACAAACGGAAACAAAATAAAAACGGAACACCTGTGGTAATGATATACCTCTGTCAAACGGACAGGGAGGATATCAGAGACTGCAGGTGTTTTTTTATAATATGAGGCTAAAGAAAATAAAGAAAATGACGATACATATTGTATAGAAGAATGAATTTCAAGGAGGAAGGTGGCTATTATGCGTATAGATGCTTATAACCAGATCAGTCAGATGTATGGTGTAGGAAAGTCTAAAAAGACCGGACACACCGGTAATATCGGCAGTACAGGTACCATGGATCAGGTATCATTTTCTTCTATCGGTAAGGATATGCAGATCGCGAAGGCGGCCCTTGCAAAGACACCGGATGTGCGTAAGGAAAAGGTAGATGCGCTCAAGACTGCTATCCAGAACGGAACCTATGAGGTCAGCAATGAAAGCTTTGCTGAGAAGCTGGTTTCTGCATATAATAACCGGGGAATTTAACTGTTAGGAGAAAGGATTAAAGATCAGCATGGCTAGTTTGATTGAAGAATTGATTCAGGTGATGGAACAGGAGTGTGAGATATATGAAGCACTCGATCAGGTTTCAGACAGGAAAACAGAGACAATTGTAAAAGGCGATATTGAGGCTTTGCAGAAGATTACAGAGCATGAACAGAATGTAGTGGATGATATTCTGATCTTGGAGAAGAAGAGACAGAATATCGTGAATAATATTGCCGTGGTTTTGAATCAGAATCCGAAAACAATGACCATTGCTGATATTGTCCGCATTATGGAGAAACAGCCGGAGTTCAGCCGGCCGTTAAGTGAGCTGCACCGGCGGCTTCGCACGGTTGTACTGAGACTTCAGCAGACGAATGCCCATGACCGTGAATTACTGGAGAATGCACTTGAAATGACGGAGTTCAACATCAATGTACTTCAGACGGCAGGGCAGGCACCGGAGACGGCGAATTATGATAAGAAGTCTTACAGCGGTGATATGTTAGGGATTGAACACAGACAGTTTGACAGCAAGAGCTAAGGAGATGAAGAAATGTCAGGAACTATGGGAAGGATGTACATCGGTACCTCCGGATTACAGGCACATCAGAATGCCATTAATACAACTGCACACAATCTGACAAATCTGAACACTGCCGGATATTCCAGACAGCAGGTAGTCCTTACGGATCTTGCTTATCAGAAGCTTGGATATACGAAGGTTGGAGTGAACCAGACCGGACTGGGAACCAGAGTAGAGGAGACTAGAACCACACGAGACAAATATCTGGATCAGAAGTTTCGTCTTCAGACCAGCCGCCAGAATTATTATGAGACCAAGAGTGGCATCATAGCTGAGGTTGGAGAGTATTTTGGTGAAACGGAGGGCAGCACCTTCCAGGAATATATGAAGAATCTATGGAATGCGGTGCAGGAGGTTCAGAAGACACCGAACGGAATGGTAGAAAGAACTGCACTGGTTTCAACCGCAGGAGCCTTTGTTGACCGGGCGAATGAGATATATTCCCAGCTGGTGAGTTATCAGAAGAACCTGAATGCAGAGATTCAGGATAAAACCAATCAGATCAATAAGCTGGCAAAGCAGATTTATGATCTGAATGAACAGGTTTTAAAATGCGAAGCAGGAAATATAGAAGCGGCAAACGACTACAGAGATGCCAGAAATCTGGCATTGGATGAGCTGTCAAAGCTGGTTTCGATTGACATAAAGGAACAGTCGAATGGAATTGTCAATGTATATGCCGAGGAACATCTGCTGGTAGCGGAGGATCGGATATTTGAAATGGGAACCAGACCGGTAGAGGCCGGATCCGATCTGCTGACGGTATATTGGAAGGCAGATGACAGTGAAGTATTTAACCTGAGAAGAACGATTGTGGAAGGGGATAATACAGACGCCGGCTCATTGAAGGGTATGCTTTCCGCACGCGGAGACTATACACCGGATTATACGGATATTCCGTTCCGGGAGCAGTATCCGACAGAAGCGGATTATCAGGTGGCGCTGGATGAATATAACCGTTCACTCAGTAACCGGGATGTGGCGAGCCTGATTTCACAGTTTGACAACCTGATCCATGGAATGGTGACGGAGATCAATAATGTGTTATGCCCGAATAAAACGATCACGGATGTGAATGGAAATGCCTATCAGGTACTGGATACGGATAAGGCCGGCAAGGGGTATGGTGAAGGAAACGAGATACAGGGCACAGAGCTGTTTACCCGGAAAGGCACAGAACGGTATCGGACACAGACGATTACATATACCGATGAGAACGGTCAGACGAAGACAGGTACATTTCAGGTATATAATGAAGAAGACGCAGATAATTACTATTCACTGTATACACTGGGACAGATTGAGGTGAACGATACACTGGTGAAGAATCCGTCCCTGCTTCCGCTGACAACGGTAAGCGGAGAGGAATATCAGGAGATTGCCAATCAACTGCTGGAGCTTTGGAACAAGAATTTTTCAACTCTGGATCCCAATACGCTGGTGATGAATAATTATAATAATTATTATTCGGCTATGGTCGGTGACTTTGCAAATAAAGGATATACATATACATCGGTTGCTGATAAGCAGGCAGGACTGGTGAATGAGGTTAACAACCAGCGGCAGGAGGTTGTGGGAGTTTCGTCGGATGATGAACTGACCAACCTGATCAAGTATCAGCATGCATATAACGCTTCATCCAGATATATTACAGTGGTGTCTGAGATGATACAGCATATTATAGAAAAACTGGGATAGCAGGATTAGAATTCCGGAAGAAAAGGATGTGAAAAAATGCCGTCAACATTTTTAGGACTGAATACAACAAGATCCGGCCTGAATTATTATCAGGCATCATTAAATACAACCGCACATAATATTTCCAATGCGGAAACGAAAGGCTATTCCAGACAGGAAGTAATCGGAAAAGCATCTTCGGCACTACGGCTGAACAACTCGGCCGGCATGCAGGGAACCGGTGTCTCGGTTACAGATATTAAGCAGATCCGGAATTCCTATTATGATGTGAAATATTGGAACAGTAACGCGTTAGGTGGAGAATATTCAACCAAATATGATTATACATATGAAATAGAGACATATTTTAATGAAATGAACTCCAAGACCGGATATACATCATTGTTAACGGAGCTCCAGAATGCCATGAAAGATCTGGCAGACAATCCATCCAGTGCAACAACGCGGGTACAGTATGCAAATGACTTTAAAAGCTATACAGAATTATTCAATGAGATCTCCAATAATTTGCAGATTACACAGCGCAGCTTAAATGATGAGATATCAGTCCGGGTGGGCGAGATCAATTCGATTGCGAAAGAACTGTTTACGTTAAATGACCAGATCAACAATATCGAGCTGCGTTCCGGAAATGCCAATGATCTGCGGGATCAGAGAATGGTGCTAGTGGATAAATTATCGGAGCTGGTAAATGTATCCACAGAAGAGATACCGATTCTGGCGGAAGATGGACATGATTCCGGAGCAACCAGGTTTGTGGTGCGTATCAATGGAGAAATGCTGTTGGACGATCTCCAGTGCCGGCAGTTAATGGTAGTTCCGCGAGATGAAAAAGTAAACGAGACAGATATTGACGGATTATATGAGCTTGCATGGAAGAATGCAGACGGAACACCGGGCGATGAGTTTGACATTGTTAGTTCCAGCCTGACCGGAAAGCTCGCAGGTCTGGTAGCTGTCAGGGATGGTAACAATAACAACGGATTTGTAGGGGAGTCGACAGCATCCGGTTTTAATGCAGAAGGTCCATATGTGACGATGACAACAGACAAGGCGTTTACGTTAAATACATTAAATGTAGCGGATGAAGGCAAGATCACGATTGGCGGAAAAGACTATTATTATGATAATTTTACTGCGGAATATGATAATACAACCGGGGAGATTACCGGTTATACCTTCCAGAATCTGCAGGTGCTGGCAGCGGATGGCACAACCAGAGTGGCAGCGAATCCGGCAGATATTAATACCGGTGTAACCGCACGGGTTGGTAAAAATGTGGACTTTCAGGGCGTTCCGTATTGTATGAGTAAGTTAAATGAGTTTGTCCGGACGTTCTCCAGATACATCAATGATCTGTGCAGCTCCGGCGTGGATGCGGATGGAAAACAGGGGCTGGATATGCTGAATGCTTTAAATGTAGACGGTAAAAGTATGGATCTGTCAGGAACAACCGGAAATACATCCTTTCAGTCTAAGAAAGCTTCTTATTATCGGCTGACTGCTTTGAACTGGAGCATCCATGATGATGTCATGAAGGACCCGAACAAGGTGGTTGTATCCGATAAACGGGCAATTGAGCAGGGCAATGTGGAGGATTGTGCTATTCTTCATAAGATTCAGGACAGCCTTACCAATACCGATATATTTAAGCAGGGAAGTCCGAGCCAATATCTGGAATCACTGATTTCAAACATCGGTGTCCAGACGAAGAAATGTAAGATATCTTCCCAGCATCAGGATAACATAGTATATAGCATTAATCAGCAGCGACTGTCTGAGTCCAGTGTGGATTCCAATGAGGAGGCCTCCAATCTGATCATTCAGCAGAACGGTTATAACCTTTCGTGTAAGGTGATGTCAGTTCTGGATGAGATCTATGATAAGCTGATTAACGGAACAGGCGTATAAGAGATCGGACAGGAGGAATAGAAGATGCGAGTAACCAATCAGATGATGAGTAATAACTCATTGAGAAATCTGCAGACAAGTACCAATAAAGTAGATACCTTAATTCAGCAGCTGACAACCGGACAGAAGATCCAGCGAGCCAGCGAGGATCCGGTCGTAGCGGTCCGTGCCTTAAAACTCAGAAACACAGTCAGCCAGCTGCAGCAGTATAAGCAGAAGAATATTAAGGATGCGAACTCCTGGATGGAGCTGACAGAGAACTCCATTACCAGTATTTCCAACTATGTTGAATATATGTCCGGATATTGCACGCAGGGAGCAACGGATTCGTTTAATAACGATAACCGTTCGGCAATCGCAGAAACAATCCGGGCTTATAAGGATATGATCTATTCAGAAGGAAACACTACCTATGCCGGACGTTATATTTTCTCCGGATATAAGACAGATACCAGTCTGATCTTTACAGATAGTGACGCCACAAAATATTCTTATCAGATTACAGAGAAGCTGGATAAGAGTGATATTGATGTGAAGACGGCAACCGTAAATGCGGTCGATCCTGCAGATCTGGATCAATATTTAAATGGAAACAAAACATATGGAACGGCATCCTATCCGGAACAGCAGACGTCATATCGCCTGCGGCTTGGATATGATTCGCTGGATGAAACGAAGACACCTGTTATTACCTATGTAGACGAGACAGGCGTGCAGCAGAAGCTTACCGTAACAAGAACTCTGGACAGCACACAGCGTACAGATTATTATAAGAATGTCGGTGATAACGAGGTGCGTTACATTCCTGAGACCGGTGAGATCGTGTTTGGTAAGAATACTTATACGAAGCTACAGAATACAGAGGATATATCGATTACCTATACAAAGGAAGACTTTAAGGCAAATGATCTGCGACCGGAGCATTATTTCAACTGTGTACAGACGAATAAGGCAACCGGAGAAACGGTAGACTTTGAGATTACGGATGAAGATCAGAACATAGAATATGAGGTTAATTTTAATCAGAAGATTCGAGTAAATACGCTTGGTCGGGATCTGATCACACATGACATAGGACGGTCGATTGATGAATTGGCAGATAAAGTGGAAGAGGTTGCGGATGCTGAGTCACGGTTGGCTGAATTAAAGGGAATGCTGACCAATCCGAAATATTCCAATGATGCAACGGCAATAAAACAGTTGAATTACATGATCTCGGATGCCGAGAATGAAGTAAAGATGAAAAATCAGGAGATGCGGACCCTGTTTAATCAGCATATTTCCGTCTTCCAGAACTTCCAGACGGATGTCACATCATTACAGTCGGATTCCGGCGCAAGGACGTCGAAGCTTGATATGATTGCAGCCCGTGTTTCGGAGCAATATACAAACTTTACGGAATTGATGTCATCCAACGAAGAGGTAGATTATGAAGATAAGGCGATTGAATTTTCATCCGCAGCTGTTATCTATAATGCCGCATTACAGGTAACGGGTAATGTTCTTCAGAAGACGCTGTTGGATTTCCTGTAAGGAGCAGATGGAAGAAGGGCATACACAGAAATGGGATCCCCGGATAGTAAAGGAGAGGTTATATGGTAGCACAAACGAGATTATTTGGTGAAGTAACGATTGACGATGATAAGGTATTAGATTTCCCGAATGGTATCATTGGAATCAGTGACAAGCATAAATTTGCGATTATTTACGATGAGGAACGTGGCTCTGATACGGCGATCCGCTGGCTGCAGTCTATGGAGGATCCATATCTGGCATTGCCGGTGATCGAACCGTTTGCCGTTCTGGATGAGTATAATCCGGTGATCGAGGATGAGTGGCTGGAAGTGATCGATAATCCGGCTGATGAAGATATAGTAGTGCTGTTAACTATGATCGTATCTTCCGATGTAACAAGAGTAACTGCGAATATGAAGGCGCCAATCGTGATCAATTCAAGGACCTGTAAGGGTGAGCAGATCATTGTTGAGAATCCGGATTATGAAGCAAAATTTAATGTATATGAAGCGATTCAGAAAAAAAAGGCAGGTGAGTGATTATGTTAGCATTATCCAGAAAGCAAGGCGAATCGATTATAGTTGGAAATGATATCGAAATCACAATCCTGGAAATCAAAGGAGATCAGGTGAAAGTCGGTATCAATGCACCGAAATCCGTTCCGGTATACCGGAAAGAGCTGTATGTGCAGATCACAGATGCCAATAAGGAAGCAATCCGGCAGGCGGATGCGATCAAAAACCTGAAAGACTTGTTATAGGATCAGAGATTTAACCGTAGAGCATGGAAAAATATGACCATATGTGTTAAGATATTATCACATATGGTCGATATTATATATTGAAAAGTGAAACTAGTTGTATATTATCACATGGAGGTGGATAATCATGGGAGTAGGTGGAATTGAGTCAGGGATGACGGCAAGCAGTGTTCGCAACATTACTACGAAAACGGCGACACCGGTGGTCCCGGAAATTACAGGTGTACAGAGTGTAACTGCAGCAGCAGATAATTTTGCAAGAGTTGCGCAGACATCGGAGAAACAGCAGAGCAGTAGTGAAGATACATCCGGACAGGAAAATCAGGAGCAGTTATTTGATGAGGGCATCCCGATTCAGGAAGTATCGAAAGAGAAGGTTGAGAATGCGATTCGGGATATTAATGCGAAGATCCGGCCGACACATACAGAGTGTCAGTTTTCATATCATGAAGCAACAAAGCGGATTTCGATTAAGGTATTAGATCAGGCTTCCGGTGAGGTGATCCGTGAGATACCGCCGGAGAAAACATTGGATATGATTGCCAAGACATTGGAGCTGGCAGGTATCCTTGTGGATGAGAAGCGTTAGGAGGGATAGTTATGACAATGAGAATGACAGGTCTGATATCCGGATTGGATACAGAGACCCTGATTACTCAGATGATCAGCGGACATAAGACGAAGGTTGAGAATGCCCAGAAAGAGCAGACGAAGCTGAAGTGGAAGAAGGAAGCATGGTCTTCCCTGAATACGAAGCTGTATTCCTTCTATACAGGGGCATTAAGTAATTTTAAATCCGTAGGTACCTATAAGGCGAAGAAGGTAGAGTCAACGGATGATTCGAAGGTAAAAGTAACCAGCAGTAACAGTGCTGTAAATGGTGTACATACATTATCGGTCAAGCAGTTGGCGAGCTCCGCTTATCTGACCGGTGCCAGTCTGCAGAACAAGGCATTTAACACGACATCGTATGTAGCGGCAGAGAATGCAGACGTGAAGCTGAGTGATTTAAAGGATTCTAAGGGCTATGATCTGAAATTAGACGGAAAGAGCTTTGAAATCTCATATAAAACGACCGATGCAGATGGTCAGGAGACGACTATTACCAAGACGATCACTGCACAGGCAGGCTCGGATGGTACTCTTCAGAGTGTAATTGATAATATGAATCAGTCTCTGGCAGATGAAGGCATTAATATGACCGTTAGCTACAATGCGGCAAAGGGTGCTCTGGAGTTTGTGAACAATACCGCACAGGAAGTAAAAGGCGCAGACGGTACTGTAACCGGCTATGAAGGCGGCATTGATTATACACTGAAAACAGCGGATGACGATGCTGCAAAGGCATTAGGGATCAGCAAGGATGGCATAACAGTCAGCCAGCAGAAGAGTGATGCCGGAGAGAACATTCTGACCATGAGCAGTGCGTTCCACGTAAAGACAGTATCTGATACGGCGGCAGCAGTAACCGGCAGCACAAAGCTGACTGATATGGGCATCGCAGATGGAACGACCTATACTATGACCGTAGGCAGTGGCAGCGATGCAAAGACATATACTTACACGATCGATCAGACGACAACCTTAAAGAGTCTGGCAGCCCAGTTTTCCAAGATGGGTGTAACAGCCAGTTATGATGAGAAGCAGGGACGGTTCTTTGTAAACTCTGCAGAGTCCGGCGCAGCTTATGACTTTACGTTGACTGCAGATAATGCTGATGCGGTATCAAAGCTTGGTCTGGATGCAGCATCCGCGACTAAAGTAGATGCGGCCGATGCGATTGTAGTTTACAATGGAGCAACCTTCCAGCAGTCTTCCAATAATTTCAGTCTGAATGGTTTAAACTTCACAGTTAATGATGTGACAGTAACGAAGGATGACCAGGGAACTGTTATAAAAGACAATCCAATCCGGATGACGGTGTCAACGGATACGGATACCATCTATAAAGCGGTTAAGGACTTTGTGAAAGAGTATAATTCTCTGATCAAAGAGATGAGTACATTATATAATGCAGAAAGTGCGAAAGATTATAATCCGCTGACCAGTGATGAGAAGGAAAAAATGTCAGATACGGAAGTAGAGGAGTGGGAGAAGAAGATCAAGGATTCCCTACTTCGCCGGGATGATACGATCAGTTCATTACTGTCATCCATGAGAACCACATTAAATAAGTCAATAGAATATACAGGGACGGATGGCTCTACTAAGCGGTATTCATTGGCATCCTTTGGCATTAATACCGGTAAGTGGAATGAATACGGACAGCTGCATATCAATGGCGACTCTGAGGATGCAGAATATAAGGATTATGATGATAAATTAAGAACAGCGATCGAGAATGATCCGGATGCATTGATCCAGACCCTCAGCAGTCTGGGAGGCGAATTATATACCAACTTCCAGAAGGCTATGAAAGGCTCTGATCTGAGCAGTGCATTGACATTCTACAATGATAAGCAGATGGATAAAGAGATCAGCAGCTATGATGACAAGATCAAGAAGCTGCAGGAGAAGATGAATGATGTAGAGGATCGTTATTATAAGCAGTTCGCAGCAATGGAATCTGCATTGGCAGAACTGCAGTCCAGCCAGTCCAGCTTATCCAGTCTGTTTGGAACCGGTTCGAAATAAGGAAAAACGGAGCTGAAAAGAAGTTATAAGGTATTGAGGTGACGGTATGATTAATAATGCAGCACAGGCATATGGAGCCAGAAAAGTTGAAACAGCGACACCGGCAGAGCTTACTCTGATGTTGTATGAAGGAACAATTAAATTCTGCAATATTGCAATGGGTGCCATTGAGAAGAAGGATTATGAAAAAGCTAATATAAATATCCAGAAGGCACGTAAGATTATTGTGGAGTTGCAGACAACTCTGGATCATAAATATCCGGTGGCAGAAGATTTTGACCGTATTTATGATTATATTTTTCATAAATTAGTGCAGGCAAATATAAAAAAAGATCCGGAGATTCTGGAGGAAGCATTAGTGGAACTGCGGGATCTGCGGGATGCGTGGAAAGAGATCATGCGGACGGCTAAGCTGCCAAAGAAATAGGATGTGAGGATAATATATGGACTACACTTCAAGCTATATGACAATCCTGCAAGAAACCCTGGAAAAAAAACAGGCCGTGCTGCAGGCTATCCTGGAGGCTTGCAGGCGACAGGGTGAGCTGACAGAACAGGAGGAATTTGACCCGGATATATTCAGCTCAATCATGGATCAGAAGGATGCGCTTCTGACGCAGTTGACGCAGTTGGATGAAGGCTTTGAGAAGACTTATGAAGGCATCCGGAGTGAATTGGATCAGAACCGGTCTCGATATGCAGAACAGATCCGGGATATGCAGAATCTGATCCGGAAAGTGACAGATCTGGGAGTGGAGATCCGGGCCTTGGAGGAACGGAACCGTTCGAAACTGGAAGTGAGATTTACAGATCGGAAGAAAGAGATGCGGCAGGTGAAAACATCAAACAAAGCTGCATCTACCTACTATAAAGCAATGGCGAATCCACAGAATACGGACTCTTACTTCATGGATCAAAAAAAATAAAAAAATTCAAAAAAGGTATTAAGTATTGGACAGGTTGTCCGATATATATAATACAAGGGTTGATAAACATATCAACTAAAACTATTCACTGTGGCGAAGACCACTAGTACCTGTAGCAAGGATGCTACAGTAAATTCAAGGAGGAATTATTATGATAGTACAGCACAACCTTCAGGCAAACAACACAAACAGAATGTTAGGCGGCAATGTTAAGGTCGTTAAGAAGTCATCTGAGAAGTTAGCTTCCGGTTACAAAATCAACCGTGCTGCTGATGATGCAGCAGGTCTTAGCATTTCTGAGAAGATGAGAGCTCAGATCCGTGGTCTGAATCAGGCAGTTAACAACGCTGAGGACGGTATCTCATTAATCCAGACAGCAGAAGGTAACATGAATGAAATGCATTCTATCCTTCAGAGAATGGAAGAACTGTCAGTTAAGGCTGCCAATGATGTTAATGCAACCGAGGATCGTAATACTATTAAAGATGAAATGACACAGTTGAATCAAGAGTTAAGTGCAATTGCTTCACGTGCTAAGTTCAATGGAAAGTCATTAAAGAGCTTTAGTGGTTTTCTTCAGATTGGTGCTAACAATGGCGATCATATGAAGATTACGGTTCAGGTAGCAGTAAGCGTAGCAACTATCAGTGTTGGTAGCCATTCAGCAGCTGGCAAGACTATTTCAGCTGTTCAGGCTGCAATTAAGTCTGTATCTAAGCAGCGTTCTGCTTTAGGTGCTGTTCAGAATCGTCTGGAGTATACAGTTAACAACCTGGAGAACTACTCTGAGAACCTGACAGATGCAGAGTCTCGTATCCGTGATACAGATATGGCAGCTGAGATGGTTAACTACAGCAAGGCTAACATTGTACAGCAGGCTGCACAGTCTATGTTGGCTCAGGCTAACCAGTCTAATCAGGGTGTATTATCATTACTTCAGTAATCAAGTAAGGTTATTGCAAATAGGGCTGACACGTAAGTGTCAGCTTTATTTGTATCTATAGATATTATAAAACGGAGGATGCCGGCTTGAGACTTAAAAAGATTGAAACGCAGAAAATTGAGGCAATTGCAGATTTATTCTATCAGAATCAGTTAGAAGAGGGAATCGGGCAATTACCACAATTGATACAAGTTTTGAATGAAATTTTAGAGGAAAAACGCTATACGGATGAACAACAGTATTTCAATTTGCTGAAAAATATTACGGAGTCTATCGATGACAAAAATTATATTGTATTGGCGGATCTATTGGTGTTTGAATTAATGTCAGATATTGAGATAGTAGTATAAGTAAGAGACAGGAGATGCAGGGATGACAAATTACGAGAAGAATATTGCAGCGCTGAGCAGTGCACGTCCATTCATATATGATAAACTGAAAAATTATAAAAAAATAGAAGATAACATATTGTGTGGAGATGCACTGGATGGTGAAAAGTTTTTAGCAATGAATGAAAAAGAAAAAGTTATACCGTTAAATAGTATTTATCATCCAACTCATGAAGCAGAACGTTATGTTAAACAATTTGAAGAGCTATCAACAGAGACTATCCTGTTTTTATATGGGTTCAGCAATGGACTGGTATGCCGGAAGGTATTAGAAAATACATGTCCAATAAAGTTATGTATAGCTTATGAACCTTCAGTTGAAATATTTTTAAAAGTACTGGAAGTATATGATATTGCAGATCTGCTTCGGAACACAGATTTACTAATTTTTATAAAAGGCATTAATGATGAAGAGTTAGAAAAAACATTATATGATGTTATGGATTATCGTAATTGGAAATTATTCCGATTTTCTATAGCTTCGTGCTATGACAAGTTGTTTGAGGAGGATTGTCATAGAATTCTCAAAATGTATTCTAATGTAGTTGAAAATAAACATATGGAAATGAATACACTTGTTCAATATGCTCAATCGGGAATGCAGAATGAGATAAAAGCATTGAAGTGGCTTATGAATTGCCGGGTATTGGAGCAGTATAAGGGTAAGTTTCCTGCTGATATGCCTTGTATCATTGTTGCAGCAGGCCCATCGTTAGAAAAAAATGCAGATGTGTTAAGACAGGCAAAAGGAAAGGCATTAATTATCTGTGTTGATACAGCATTGCCATTTTTATTGAATAAAGATATCATTCCGGATCTTGCATGTACAATTGATGCTCAAAAGGGTGAAAAATATTTTACAGATCCGCGGCTTCAAGATATTCCGATTTTGGTATCTACAGATTCGGATTATCATGCATTAGAAAGAATAGGTACTGTAAAACCAATTTATATTGCGGCTATGAATGATTTTTATCAAAGACTTTTTAAGGAAAAGGGCTGGGATGTAAATTACTTTGACGGAGGTGGATCTGTAGCAACAGTCAGCTTTCAGATAGGTATTGAACTGGGCTTTCAAACAGTAATTCTGATCGGGCAGGATCTTGCATTTTCAGATGACAAGGCACATGCGGGAATGGGAATAGTTAACAATGAAGATCTTGATTCGAAGTTATTGATGGTAGAAGGTTATTATGGTGGAAAGATTCTAAGCAGAGTAGATTTCAAACATTATATTGATTGGTATAATCTCCGTATTCCGGAGCTGACTGATCGAAAGATTATTAATGCGACAGAGGGCGGAGCGAAGTTGCATGGTGCAATTCAAATGACATTGCAGGAGGTAGTGGATCAGTATTGCAATAAGTCTTATCCGGTTACAAAGATGATTGAGGAAGAACCTTGTGTATGGGAGACTATTGAAGAAAAGGAAGCACTTTATAGAGAAATTGAAAAAATGTATTGCGAGTTTAAAAAAATGAAGAAAGCTGCAGAACAGGGGATTGCAGATACAGAAAGAGCGATTGTTTTATTAAAACGAAAGAATTATTTGAAAAAAGATCTTGAACGGATCGATAAAGATTTGGATCGAGTGATCGAAATGGTTAATGCAAAAGAGGGAGCTATTCTGATAGTGCGTCGAATGATTTATACAGAGGTAACACTTGCAGATGATTTACATAAAACTGAGTCTGACCTTGAATTGGAAAGTATAAGATTATATGGAAAGATGAAAAAGTATCTGACAGATATAAAAGAAGCACTTCAGGAGTTACTTCCATTTTGGAAGAATGTTCAAAATGAGATTAGTAATGCTTATGGATTTGAAACAAGAAAATAAGAATATGTAATAAAAAGAAATCAAAGGGGTGCACCGGTGATAAATTTGGAATCAGATTTGCGAGAGTTATATTGGAATAATGCAGAGATTATAGATGTGATAACAATATTGATTGAAACAATACGAATCCAGAATGGTCGGATCCAACGCCGGAAAATTATAGATCTGGCTCAAAAAATGCAGAAGATGCTTTCACAGTTATCACTTTGCTTCGAAGTATTACAGCAGAACGGTCTGTCATGGACAATGCTGGATTTACAGGATACACTTGAAAAAATAGAAGAAACGCAGAATGTGCAGGACGATATACTTATGGCAGATTATTATGAGATTCTTTTATTGCCGGCATTAGAGGAATTACAATGTGTAATTATCGGAATGAATATTCATCTGAAAAAGGAAGAGTGGTTCGAAAATAATCTGAATGTATTGAAGGAACATGATCGGGAGTTATATCATGCGTTAGTAAATTTTACTGGGGAGAATTTTAGAAAGAACTGTGAATATCTGGTTGAGCCAAGTTCCGGTGGATATTATACATTGGCATTGCAGGAGAAGGGGAAGAAAAAGTATTTGCATAGTAATCGGAACCCGCTTAGTGAGGCACGGGCATTTGCCAGACGTGAATATAGGGTTGAACAAGATAATTATATATTAGTAGGTATGGGTATGGGATATATAATGCATGAGATGCTTGCATTATATCCGGAAATGAAACTGGTAGTAATAGAACCGGATTTGACAATTATATACATGGCACTCCAATATGCGGATTGGACAGCAGAGTTGGAACGGATAGAGTTATGCTGGGATCCTGATTGGGCACGGACTCGTGAATTGCTTATGGAAGATCTGCGCCTTGTCATTTTCAGACCGGAAATATCGCATATTGAAGAGATGGCAATTCAACAGCAGTTGATTACAATTGCTGCAAGACAGGATGGAATTGATGATCAGGTATGGGAATTTTATCATAATACAAAAGAAAATATTCGATTCTGCGATCACTATATAGACGAATTGGCTGAACAAATTATGGGGAAGGATGTTGTTATAGTTGCAGGTGGTCCGTCGTTGGATAGAAATGTTACGCTACTGAAAAACCGACCAAATGATGTGAAAGTGATCGCTGTTGGAACTGTGTACAAATTGTTATTGAAATTAGGCATAAAGATTGATTATGTGATAGTATCCGATTGTCAGATTTTCAGCCAAATAGAAGGAATTGAAAATGAGCAGGTGCCATTGTTGATTTTGGCAACGGCAGATCGACGGATAAGCAGGTGCTATAGGGGACCTAAATATCTGGTTTGTCAGGAAGGATATGCGATGGCGGCAGAGTATGCAAGAAGCAAAGGACATCAGTGTTATACCGGTGGTGGTTCGGTATCAACACTTGCTTTGGATGTAGCAATACGATTGAAAGCTGCCTCGATTGCTTTTATAGGACTGGATTTGGCATTTGATGGAGAACGGTCACATGCCACCGGAACAGGAAAAGAAGTTTATGGTGGATATGAATATCAGCGAACCAGAGGCGTTCATGGAGATATGGTAAATACTTGTCTGACATTTGTTAGTTACAGAAAGTGGATGGAACAGAGAATTTGTGAACAGGATGCTTGTATGCCAGTGATTGATGCAACGGAAGGCGGAGCTATGAAAAAGGGATTTCAAATCATGAAGTTGAAAGAATATTTAGAAATCTGCGGTTCAAAGGGTGATAGATAGTATCAAAAACATAAGTTGTCCCATATATGGAAAAATGTTAAACTGAGAAAAACAGATGGAAGATAGGGAGAAGCAAATGAAGAATAAGAAATTAGTTTTTCTGACAGGAACAAGAGCAGATTATGGTAAAATAAAATCTTTGATTCAGGAGGTAGAGGACTTAGATGGCTTTGAACCATATATATTTGCGACGGGTATGCATATGCTAGCTAAATACGGAAGTACCTATAAAGAGATACTGAAAGACGGATACCAGAATATATATACATATATTAATCAAAGTGGTAAAGAAAGTATGGATATTATTCTCAGCAATACAATTTTAGGCTTTGGAAATTATATTGCGGAAATTAAACCGGATGCGATAGTAGTACATGGTGACCGATTGGAGGCATTAGCCGGGGCAATTGTCGGAGCTTTTAACAATATCAAGGTGTTTCATATTGAAGGCGGGGAAGTATCGGGAACAATTGATGAGTCTATTCGCCATGCAATTACAAAATTTGCACATTACCATTTGGTATCCAATGAGAAAGCAAAACGACGAATTATGCAATTAGGAGAGGCTGAAGAAAATATTTATGTGTTTGGCTCACCGGATATAGATGTGATGTTATCGGATACGCTGCCGGGCATAGATGAGGTTCGGCGTTATTATGAGATCCCATATGAAGAATATGGTATTTTAATGTATCATCCGGTTACTACTGAGGTTGAATTGCTTCCTGCTCATATTCATTCCGTGATAGAGGCAATCTTGAAAAGTGAACAGAATTATGTTGTCATTTATCCTAATAATGATAGCGGAACAGACATTATTCTGAATGAACTGAAACGATTAGAAGGGAATAAGAAATTCCGGATATTGCCTTCTATGCGTTTTGAATTTTTCTTGAGTTTGCTTAAAAATGCACAATTTATTATGGGAAATTCAAGTTCCGGAATTCGGGAAGCAGGAGTATATAGCATTCCGGCGATTGATATTGGCAATCGACAGGCCGGCCGCTATTTGCCGAATGAAAATAAACATATTATTCATGTGGATGAAAACATAAATGATATCCGTGAAGCGATCAAACAAGTCGGAAAGATGCATATAGAACCGAGTTTTGAATTTGGAATAGGAAATAGTACAGAGGTATTTCGGAAAATTATTACAGATGAATCTATATGGAAAAAGCAGATACAGAAGCGATTTGTTGATATCTTAAATGAGTAAGGGGTAGTAAAATGTATAAGAACAAAAGGATTATTGCTATAATTCCGGCACGGGCGGGGAGTAAAGGCATCAAGAAAAAAAATATTCGGCAATTGTGCGGAAAACCATTGATAGCATATTCTATTGAGGTGGCAAAGCAATGTGAATATATTGATACGGTATTTGTTTCCACAGATTCTCCTGAAATTCAAATGATAGCTGAACAGTATGGAGCAGAGGTTCCGTTTTTGCGTACGAAGGATCTGGCCTCGGATGAGTCAAAAATCATTGATGCACTGCTTTACAGTCTGCATGAATTGGAGAGGCTTGGGAAAAAATACGATTATATTATATTATTACAACCAACACAGCCAATTCGGACAGTATTATTGTTAAAGGATATTATAGAAAGAGTGATTGATCAGAAACTATCATCACTTGTGACAGTCTGTCCTGTAGAAGAACATCCGATTTTAATGAGAACGATGGATGCAGATGGAAATCTAAAGCCGTTATTGCATTGCTCCAGTACAGTACGGAGACAAGATTTTCCTGCGGTATATAAAGTTAACGGCTCCGTTTATATGAATCTTATAGATGCGAATTTTAATGAAAATACAAGTCTCAATGATAATCAGTATGGTTATAAAATGGAACAAAAAGATTCCATTGATATTGATACTATGGAAGATTGGAAACAAGCAGAACAAGCACTTGGGGTGAGGAGAATTCAGGATGAGAAGTGAGAGATTCGAACAAAACTTAAATGTATTATTATCAGAAAAACCGGAAGATGATTTGAATAGAGAATGGGAATTGATATTACAGGAGAACCCGGAGACTGGAGACTATGATATGTTGATCCTGCAAATCTGGGCTGCACTATTGAACCAGAATTGGGAAACAGGATATCAGTTGGCATCAATAGCAATGAAACGTAATCGGTTAAGTCTGCAGGCTAATTTTTTATTTGCGGAAACGGCATTTCAGTTAGGAAAATATGAAGAAAGTTATGATATTTATAGAAATCTGTTTCAATTACAGGAATTATATAAAGAAGAAGTTCTGGATATGGATGAACTGCAATCTAAGCTTAAAGAGATTGGACGATATATGCTTCAGGATTTGTCAAAAGATATTCCGGAGAAGTGGGCATGTATTTTCGGAGATGTTATTCAGGCGGCATTGGATGATAAAGATTTAAGAAATAATATATATAGCTGTGTGCATCATATTCCTAATTATTATGGTATCCATGTATATGATAGACAAGTGTATTATCTTGGCAGATATCATAACTGGTATCAAAGTAATTTTGCTAAGAAGGATAATTGGACATCAATGTTGGGAAAAGGTGAGATTTACGAAATCCTTTACAAAGGCAGAGATTTTTGCTTGGATGTAAAGGAACCGGTGATACTTCCGTATGTAACAAACCCAGATGATAGTGATACCAACTTTTTGCGGATCACAGGAGAAAAATCGGGTGCTCATGTATTAAGTGACCAAGGAAGTCGTAAATATAATTATATCCGCTTAGATGAGTCAATCTGCGTCCAGGCAGAAAAGGACTTTGTTCTTGCAAAGCCGATCCCATTGAAACACCATACAGGAAATAAACGATTGGTATTAAATATTTTTATAGATAGTCTGAATGAATCTTATTTAGAAGAATTTTCTCTGCAGGAATTAATGCCGTATACATATGAGTTTTTTAAAAAGGGTGTACGATGCACAAATTATTATACGGGCTCTGAGTTTACTTATCCAAGCATTGGTTCTTATCAGACGGGATTGCGTGCCCAGAATCATAAATTATTGAATTTGGGCGTGAAATATGGGCTGCAGAAGGACAAACTTACTTTAAATGAGATATTTCATGATCAGGGCTATGTAACAGCCATAATCGGTGGAAATGATGCGGTGATACCTAAATTTGGATATAACAGAGGAACAGATCGGTTTTTATATGGATATACAACACAAGAGTTTTGGGTAGAGGATGTTGTAAATGAGACAATAGAACATATAGAGGCGTTTGGCGATTCTGATTTGTATTTATGGGCCAATATAGTTGATTTACATGATGTAGTAGGGGGATGGAGCCGCTCTTTGGCAACACAGGTTCATTATCCTTGGACAGCCAATGAAACTGACTATAGTGGTGATACTACAGTTTATAGAAGCTATAGCAATCATTTGCGAATGATATATCGAGAGGAATTAAAGCGTATAGATTCTAAATTACAGGTGCTTTTTCAGTATATAACAGATCATTATAAGGATGAGGATATCATTGTTACACTGTTTTCGGATCATGGAACATCTATGAATGTTCCGGATGACCTTCCGATGATGTCTCCGAAGCGTGTCCAGATTCCGTTGCTAATAAGAAGTGACTGGCAAGGAGAGCATGAGTGTTGTGAAAAGATAGAAACGATTGATTTTGGACATATTTTATGTAAATTGGCTGGAATTAGAGAGGAAAGGCTGAATAAAAATGATGGACAACTGCCTGTTTTCTTTGGCGGAAAAGAAGAAAAGAAGATAATATTCAGTCAAAGTTTATTCCCGGATAGATATTATGAAGCATTCATGTATGTTGATAATTATTACTTCTATCTGAAAAATTCAACACTTGTTACAAATGAATGCAGAGTTGATTTACAGGATTGTCAAAGCTTTTTAACTGATGAAAAGGGAAATGAGTTTAAGGATGCAGAGAAAACAAAATTCTGTATGGATTTTATTAAGGCTCAGTTGAGAGATTATATAGTATAGAATATTTAAATATCGGAAGATGCGGAAGATTTTATTAGCGGAGGATATGTGTGGTATGCAGGCAATGATCTTGGCAGCAGGAATGGGAAAAAGATTAAAACACTTAACAGAAAATAATACTAAATGTATGGTGAAAGTAAACGAAACATCGATTATAGAACGTGCATTGAGAATCCTGGATAGAAAAGGTCTGTCCAAGATCGTTCTGGTGGTGGGATATAAAGGGAAAAAATTAATTGAATTTGTTGAGCAATTAGGCATTCATACACCACTGGTATATGTATGGAATTATGATTATGAAAAAACCAATAATATATATTCTTTATCATTAGCGAAGGAATACCTTTGTCGAGAAGATACATTGCTGCTGGAATCGGATTTGGTATTTGAAGAAAGCATTATAGATATGTTGCTGGAGGATAAAAGAACATCGTTGGCTTTGGTAGATAAGTTTGAAAGCTGGATGGATGGAAGCTGCATGGTAATTGATGAAGCAGATCGTATTTTGGATTTTATTCCCGGAAAGTATTTTGATTTCCGAGAAAAGGAAAATTACTATAAAACCGTAAATATTTATAAGCTGAGCAGACAATTTTCAAAAAATATTTATGTCCCGTTTTTAGAGGCATATGAAAAAGCAATGGGAGAAAATGAGTATTATGAATCGGTTATAAAACTAATTGTGATGCTGGATACCAGTGAGATCCGCGTAAAGCGCTTAAATGGTCAGAAATGGTATGAGATTGATGATGTACAGGATCTGGATATAGCTGAATCGTTATTTGAAGATGATATTGAGAAACGATATAATAATTTTATGAAACGCTATGGAGGATTTTGGCGCTATCCACATATGATCGATTATTGTTATCTGGTGAATCCATATTTTCCGAATCAACGATTGACAGAGGAGATGACGTGTAATTATTCTAGTTTACTTTCACAATACCCATCAGGAAGAGAAGTGGATTCCATTGTTACTTCAAACGTATTTGGTGTAAATAAGGACTATATTGTACTTAGTAATGGCGCAGCCGAACTTATTAAAATATTTATGGAAGAGCAATCCGGAACGGTGGGAATAATTTGCCCGTCATTTAACGAATATAAAGAGAGATGTGAAAGAGAGGTTTTGGTTTATCAACCCGAGGGAGCGGATTTACGATATACCGAGAATGATATTATTCAGTTTTTTGATGGAAAAATTCAATTGCTGGTACTTATAAATCCGGATAATCCATCCGGGAATTTTATCCCGATATCGGGCGTGATGAAGATTTTAGAGTGGGCAAAACAAGCCGGGATTAAGGTGCTGGTAGATGAGAGTTTTGTTGATTTTGCTGACTTGGCTGATGAAGAAAATATAGAGGACAATACTCTGATAAGAGAAGAGATACTGAAGGAATATAAAAATCTGTATGTTGTGAAAAGTATATCAAAGTCCTATGGAGTTCCGGGATTAAGACTGGGCGTTTTGGCATCTGCAGATGAAGAAAAAGTAAATCAAATTAAAAAGAATATGCCGATATGGAATATTAATTCATTTGCTGAATTTTTTATGCAAATTATACCGAAATATCGAAAGGACTATGCCGCTGCTTTGGTGGAGTTCCGAAAAACTCGGAAAGATTTTTTGGAAAAACTGGAGCAAATAGAGTATCTAAAAGCAGTACCAACGCAGGCTAATTATGTAATGTGCGAGGTGATAGGGAGAAGTGCCGGAGAAATATGTATTTGTTTGTTTGAAAAAGGAATATTGATCAAAAATCTGACCGAAAAGGTGAAAAATGATAGACAATATATTCGAATAGCAATCAGAACTCGGGAAGAGAACGATCAAGTGTTGAAAATATTGAATGAAATATAAATATATTAAAAAAGAGGAAAGGAGAGATTATAAGATGAAAGAATTTATGATCGATGATCGAAAAATAGGTCCGGGCTATCCGCCGCTTGTAATTGCAGAGATTGGAATTAATCATGAGGGAAGCTTGGAAGTTGCAAAGCAGATGGTGGATGCGGCGGCAAAGGCAGGAGCAGAGGTAATTAAGCATCAGACACATATTGTAGAGGATGAGATGGCAGATGCAGCAAAAAAGGTAATTCCGGGAAATGCAGATGTGTCTATCTATGAAATTATGAAACGGTGTGCGTTATCGGAAGAAGATGAAACAGAGTTGAAACGGTATGTGGAATCGAAGGGAATGATCTTTATCAGCACTCCGTTTTCAAGAGCGGCAGCAGACCGGCTGGAACGTATGGGAGTTGTGGCATATAAGATTGGTTCCGGTGAATGTAACAATTATCCGTTAATTAAGCATATTGCAGGTTTTGGTAAGCCAATGATCGTATCGACTGGTATGAATGATATTGCAAGTATTCAGAAGACTGTTGATATTATGGAGGCATATGGTGTGCCATATGCACTTTTACACTGCACGAATCTGTATCCGACCAAGCCGGAATGGATCCGGCTGGGGGCTATGACACAATTGCAACAGGCATTTCCAAACGCAGTCGTTGGTTTGTCTGACCATAGTTTGAATAATAATGCCTGCCTTGCAGCAACTGCGCTGGGTGCATGCATTCTGGAACGTCATTTTACAGACAGTAAATACCGCCCGGGTCCGGATATTATCTGTTCTATGGATGGAGCTGAGATGGCAGAGCTGATCCAGAGCAGTCGAGAAATCTTTCAGATGCGTGGCGGAGAGAAGGCTGCGTTAAAGGAAGAGCAGGTGACAATTGATTTTGCATTCGCAACCGTGGTGGCAATCGCAGATATTCATGCCGGTGAGCCGTTCACAATGGAAAATATATGGGTGAAGCGTCCGGGAACAGGGGAGATCAAGGCGGTTGATTTTGAGAGCTTATTGGGTAAAAAGGCAAACAAAAATATAAAAAATGGGGAACAGTTAAGTTGGAAGGATGTAGTAGTATAAAAATTGAAAAGGAAGCGACATACAGATAGGGAGCAGAATTATGGTGCGCAAATATATCATTGTAACAGGCAGAGTACAGGGAGTCGGATTCCGGTATCATGCAATGAATCTGGCAATGGAATATGATCTGACCGGCTGGGTACGGAATCTTTATAACGGTGGTGTTGAGATGGAAGTGCAGGGGAAACGGGAGAATGTAGAACTGTTCATCCGTAATCTGGATGCCGGTACGCACTGGATACGGATTGACAGTAAATCAGTAGCAGATCAGCCACAGCTGAAAGACGAAAGTGGATTTCAGATCCGTTACTGATGTAAAAGACAGAAAGAAAATATTGACAGATGGCAATGGACAGAGTATACTTACTATCAAGCAAGTATATTTTGTCTATTTTTTTCTATAATTCAAGGCTGAGATGGCTGATCTAACAGGTAGGATTCTTGCTGAATTTCAAACAGAAAACAGCAGAATTCCGGATGCGGAACAGATATCAGAATGGAGAACGATGAGGAGGTTGTAGATATGTGTAAGGCATGGAGTGATATGGCTGCGGAGGAAAGAGAAATCGGTAAAAAAGAAGGTAAGGCAGAAGGCCAAAGGGAGAGCAAACAGCGGGTTATAGAGAATATGTTAAAAATGGGATATCCGGATGATGATATTCTGGAAATTGCAGAGTGTACAAGCCGGGAAATAAATGAAATAAGAGCGTGCATGGCAGACTGCTGAATTAATGCAGACTTGTCTGTGCTTCTGCAGGAATAGGCATTGCCAGCCACCGCATTTTTCAATGCGGCAGAGGACAATGGATTGCTTCAATTCTGAGATCGGCATCTGTGTTATCCTTCCGGACTTTGGGATCCCATCTTTCCCGATACTTATGTTGATTGTCAATTCTTTCATGAAATATCGACCCCATACTAGCATGGATTGAAAAAAGGTCAACAAGACAAAGGGTTTTATAATAATTTAACTTGTAATTCAACAGGCTTTCCATTATGATATATTTTGATTAAAAGTAATTAACCGTTACGGATTGGAGAAATGAAAAATGTCAAATTATGGTACTTTTGGGGAGAATAATCCTGTATGGAAAGCAATTAACCGATATGCGGATATGCTGTTGACAGGCGTGTTGTTTGTGATCACCTGCCTGCCAGTGGTGACGATCGGTGCGTCACTCTGCGCATTCTATTATACGGCAATGGACTCTCTTCGAAAGGAAGACGGCTATATATTTAAAAGATACTTTAGCAGCTTTGGAAAGAATTTTAAAAAGGCAACAATTCTTTGGCTGATCATGCTGGCTATTGCAGCGGTACTTGGACTGGATGTATATTTTTGGCTTGTGAATTCACAGGTTCAGTTCTCGGGAGTCATGCTTGGAATCAGCGGGATTCTTTGCTTTCTCTGGTTTATGACCTTTATGTTTGTATTTCCGTTACAGACGCGCTTTGAGAACTCGATCGGTAAGACATTACAGAATGCATTTATGATCGGTTTGGGCAGGCTGCCGTTTACGGTCGGAGTCTTAGTGCTGCTCGGAATCATTGGATTTTTATGTGCATCTTCAATTGTCATAGGAGCCATTGTATTCTTCCTTGGAATCGGTGTAGTAGGATATCTTTTGGTCTATAATTATGAGCGATTTTTTAAGAAATGCGGTTATATTGCGGAAGATGACGGAAAGATTAAGAATGATGATTATGATTTTGAAGTGGAAGTAGATTATGATGAGCTGCACAGACAGGAAGCGGAGGCACAACAGTCAGAGACCGGAGCAGCAGGAGAGACTGCAGAACAGCAGTCAGGGTCCGGAGCAGCAGGGGAGTCTGCAGAACAGCAGTCAGAGACTGAAGAGAATGCGGAAACACAGGAGTGATCCCGGTCGGTGATCGAAGAAAAGCAGCAGGCACAGCATATATTGTGCATTGCGAAATATGACCAAATATAATATACTTGTCAAAGAAACTTATAGCAGGAGATGAAAGAGCATCATGAATAAAACACCCTTTGTTACCAAAGAACAACTAGACAAAATTGTGGAACAGTATCCGACTCCGTTTCATTTATATGATGAGAAGGGAATTCGGGAGAATGCCAGAAAGCTGAAACAGGCATTCGCATGGAATCCGGGATACAAGGAATATTTTGCAGTGAAAGCGACCCCAAATCCGACAATCCTGAAAATCCTGAAGGAGGAAGGCTGCGGAACCGACTGTTCTTCACTGACCGAGCTGATGATGTCGGAGAGAATGGGATTTCATGGAGATGATATTATGTTTTCATCCAATGATACACCGGCAGAAGAGTTTGTGAAGGCAAGACAACTGGATGCAACGATTAATCTGGATGATATTACACATATTGATTTTCTGGAACAGGCTGCAGGTATCCCTAAAAAGATCAGCTGCCGTTTCAATCCGGGCGGTGTATTTGAACTGGGAACGGATATTATGGACAATCCGGGAGATGCGAAGTACGGTATGACAAAGGATCAGATTCTGGAGGCATATTCCAGACTAAAAGCATTGGGTGTAGAGACCTTTGGTATGCATGCATTTCTGGCCAGCAACACCGTGACGAATGAGTATTATCCTGCATTGGCAAAGATTTTATTTGAACTGGCAGTTGAGATTAAGGAAAAGACCGGTGTGCAGTTAAGCTTTATTAACCTGTCAGGTGGTGTGGGTATTCCATATACACCGGATAAGGAACCGAACGATATTCTTGTGATTGGCGAGGGTGTTCATAAGGTATATGATGAGGTGCTGGTACCGGCCGGCATGGGTGATGTTAAGATTTATACTGAGCTCGGACGGTTCATGCTTGGACCTTATGGGCATCTGGTTGTAAAGGCAATCCATGAGAAACAGACCTATAAGGATTATATTGGTGTGGATGCCTGTGCAGTGAATCTGATGCGTCCGGCTATGTATGGTGCTTATCATCATATTACAGTGATGGGGAAGGAGCAGGAACCATGTGATCATGTTTATGATGTGACCGGTTCCCTGTGTGAGAATAATGATAAATTCGCAGTAGACCGGAAGCTTCCGAAGATTGACATCGGAGATCTTTTGGTCATCCATGATACCGGTGCACATGGATTTGCCATGGGCTACAATTATAATGGTAAGTTAAAATCCGCTGAAGTATTGTTGTGTGAAGATGGCTCTACGAAGCTGATCCGCCGGGCAGAGACCCCGGAAGATTATTTTGCCACACTGGAAGGCTTCTGGGATATTGATGTTTAGAAATTAGGACAGAAAAAAGGAGGACAAGGATATGTCAAATCCGGTTGTAACATTTGAAATGGAAAATGGTGATATCATGAAGGCGGAGCTGTATCCGGAGATTGCACCGAATTCCGTAAATAACTTTATCTCACTTGTAAAGAAGGGATATTATGACGGTCTGATTTTCCACAGAGTCATCAGTGGATTTATGATTCAGGGTGGTGATCCGGACGGAACCGGAGCCGGCGGCCCAGGTTATAGTATTAAGGGTGAGTTTTCACAGAATGGTTTTAAAAATGATTTAAAGCATACAGAGGGTGTGCTGTCTATGGCACGGACTATGGCACCGGATTCTGCAGGGTCCCAGTTCTTTATTATGCATAAGAATTCACCACATCTGGATGGCGCATATGCTGCGTTTGGTAAGATCACAGAGGGAATGGATGTTGTAAATAAGATAGCATCTGTCCGTACAGATTATATGGATCGTCCTGTAGAGGATCAGAGAATGAAGACTGTAACTGTTGAGACCTTCGGAGTTGAGTATCCGGAGCCTGAAACCGTATAAAAGGGGATACAAATGAAGAATCCAAAACCATTGATCATTATATCGGTCATTCTGGTCGTTGTGCTGGTTTCCATGATATACGGCTACAGTCAGTATAAGATATATCAGGATGAATATCAGGGCACAGAGTCGACAGAGGGTGAGGATGTAATTGTAGTGATACCGGAAGGAGCAGCTACGAAGCAGATCGCAAAGATTTTAAAAGAAAAAGGATTGATACAGTTCCCGTCTGCATTTGTAAAGCGGGTGAAGGAGTCTGAATACCGTGGTTCTCTGCAACCGGGTGAGTTTACTCTGAATACCGGAATGAGCACACAGGAAATGATTGAAATCCTGGGACATGTAGAGAAGACCAAGGAGATTAAGGCAACACTGACGATACCGGAGGGATTCTCCATAGAACAGATTGCCAAACGAGTAGAATCGGAAGGCCTGTTTACGGAAGAGGAATTCCTAGATGCTGTTCAGGAGAATACGTATTCCTATGATTTCCTGGACAGTATTCCGGAAGGTGTGAACGTGACCTATCGTCTGCAGGGCTTTTTATTCCCGGCAACGTATGATATTTATGATGACACAACCGCGCATGATCTTGTGGATATGATGCTGAAGAAGTTTTCGGAGGTGTATGATGCAGATATGAGAAATCAGGCTGCTGCACTGAACTATACCGCATTTGAAATGGTAACCAGAGCGTCTATCGTAGAACGGGAAGCGAAGCTGGACGAGGAACGGCCGATCATAGCCGGTGTTATCAACAATCGTCTGGAGGAGGGCATGATGCTGCAGATGTGCCCGACTGTGTTGTATCCGATCACGAATGGACTGTATGATAAATCAGAGGTCACATATGATGATTTGGAAGTGGATTCCCTGTATAATACGTATAAGTATACAGGACTCCCGGTTGGTCCGATCTGTAATCCGGGTCAGGTATCGATGGAAGCAGTATTGAATCCGGCACAGCATAATTACCTGTATTATCATGTAGATAATGAGGAGACAGGAAGCCATATCTTTACAGAAACCTATCAGGAGCATGTAGAGACACAATAGAATCATGTATCCCAGAGTGAATCAGGGTTGAATTATTCGGACTGATTGTTGCGGATGGTGGAAGCACCATCATCCGCAATGATCAGTTCTTTTAGTTTCTGATAAGTATCCAGAGAGTAAGAACAGATACGGTTTCCGTTCACCAGATAAAGGACATTCCCGATATAGAGTCCGCGAATATTGTAAGAATCCATTTCATAAGTGTGGGATAAGACAGGATCCTGTGTAATATTGCAGCGGAAAACTTCCCGGAATCCGGTATCCGGCTCATAAGAGTAAATCGTGTAGATCTCATTATAATCATAGGTTTCAGAGTTATAATACTCAGCATAGAATCCAATCAGGTTTTTCTCCGGATCGATCAGCAATGATTTGTGGTCATATTGAGCGGTGGAGAAAAACAGGGCCGGCAATACAGTCTTAGCGGCTTCTGTCACATGATATGGATCGGAGGTATCAAACATGGATAGTTTTAATCCGAGAAACTCCCCGGTGTCCGGATTGGTTTCTTCGCCGAGTCCGAATAGTAAATGATCGGAATATGCATGAAGATAGTTTGAAAAGCCCGGGATTTTCAAAGCATCGGTGACTTCCGGATGCTCCGGATCCGATAAGTTTACAGCAAAGAGCGGGTCGGTATTCCGATAGGTAACGAAATAACCGGTATCTCCCATGAAACGAACCGAGTAGATCGTTTCATTTGGAGCCAGGTCCTGAATAGAACCGGTTATTTCCAGATTGTCATTGAAGATGTAGAGTGCATTGGATAAGGAATCCCATCCTTGCTCAATCGTAGCGACAACCCGCAGATATCCGTTATACTCATCCATGGAGAACTGATTCAGCAGGCGTCCGTGAAACGTAGTCTGGCCTTTTGCTTCAATCTGTCCGTTCGCATAGCTGAAACGAAGCAGTTCCGTTTCAGTGAAGTTATCTGTTTCCAAAGAAGAATATATCGGTTGAGCAAAGTAAATATAATCCGGACTGACATAATAGGTACCTTGATCCGAAAGAATTGCCTTAGAGGCGGCGAAGGTATCCGGCTGCTCTATAGACAGTCCGGTCATAATCTGAAAACAGCTGCTATCTGACGATGGCAGGCAGATATCATCATAATCAATGACAGAATCATTAACATGAGGGAAATAATCCATGCTATAGGCAGCACCTTCCGGAATCAAGGCCCATTTGTCGGTAAAAGTATAAAGATAGCCGTCTGTCATGCGTGAATCCGAATAAGAACCCTCCTGCATAAGGGCAGAAAGTAACTCCGGATGCTTGGCATCTGTGACATCATAAGTCAGAATATAGGTGGTGGCATTCGGATTTCGGCCATAGCAGATGATCGTATTAGACGCAGCATCCGAATCGTTTCCGGAAGAAGCGGAGGTGGATTTCTTTTCTGCAGAGCAGAGTAAAACGAGCCGATGGTCAGCCAGATAGAGTTCTTCAATCCGGAAAGAGTCAGTATGGATAGCATCCGAAATGGCATCAGAGGAAATCGTACCGCAGGCGGTCAGATCTCCCCGGTCGGCATGTGTGATGGCAACAGCGTTGAGCGTGTGACTTTCCTGTGAATAGCAGGAGTAGATATATGTGCCGTCTGTCTTTACGATATCTGCTTCGGAAACATCTGCAACCTGACTGTTTGTATCATAATAATCTGTATTTGACCTTACAGAGTTTGCAGAATCGGAAACAGACGCTATGGATTCTTCATCTTCTGCAATTTCTGCAATATCTGAAATCTGGTTATATCCCTGCGAGTTTTTCTGTAAAAGCCGGAACAGATTCTGATAATCCTGTACGGCATCCGCAGATTCGGCATTGGAATCGGAAAGCTTAGCTGATTCGTTGTCAATATGAGCGACGGCGCTGTCAGAGCTGGTGGATGGCATCAGGGAGTGATAACCGATAACTCCGGTCAGACAAAGCACCAGACAGGCGGCGGTATAAATCCATGGATTGCGATACCATGGACGGGATGTTTTACGGTCGGCAGCCGAGGCGGTTGCGCCGGTAGTTTTGATGGTGGTTGTATCGGTGGTGGAAGTGCCGGTTGATAGCCGTTCACGAATATGCTCCGGCTCCAGAGATTCCGGAATCGGGGTAGCATCGGTTTCTTTCTTTATATAATCAATCCGTTCATGCTCATTCATTTGAGACACTCCTTTCATAATGCAATAGGGTTTCCAGCTTATCCAGAGACCGGCTCTTAATGGAACGCAGGGTTCCGGATTTCATATGAAGCAGTCGTGCGGATTCTTCATTCGAATAGCCGGCAAATATGGTTAAGGACAGGATCAGCCGCTCCTGTTCATCTAGTCTGGCAAAGGCATTCCGGACATCCTGGATCTCTGCATAGTTGCGATCCGGTGTCTGGATATCGATTTCCAGTGGAAAGGTTCGGTTGACATAGCTTTTCAGGATCATGCGGCATTTGTTGGTCAGAATGCGGAAAATCCATGGACGGAATGCTTCCACAGAGCGCAGCTTATGAATGGCTGCATAAGCATCCGTTACGGTATCACTGACAACATCCTCCGCATCTTCGGGATTGCCCAGAGTATAAAGGGCAAACCGGTATAAATCCCGGTAGACGGAAGCATATAGTTCAGCGAATGCTTCTGCATCCTGCTGTCTGGCACGCGTGACCAGTTCCGCTTCTTTCAGTTTTTCAGTATCTGTCTGTGTGTGTTTGCGCATTTCCTCACCCCTCGGTTGCCGTATCTGTTATAGAAGTGTCACAGAATACTTTAAGTGTTGCATGAAAAAATAAAAAACGCAAGAAAAAGAAATTCGGTTCTATTTCGCAGGCTGGGACATATCCTGTACTATGGAAAGAAAGGTGGGGCGGAATATGTCGAAATCAATGAAAATACTGGAAGTAATCAAATCTCTGGTGGTGGCTTACATATTTACGGGAGCGGCACTGGCGGTCCTGGCATTTGTCATATATAAATGGGAGCTGAGCGAGACCGTAGTGAATCTTGTGATTCTGGCAATCTATGTTCTGGCGTCTCTTTTGGGAGGGTTTCTGACCGGAAAGAGGGTGAAAGAGCGGAAATTCATCTGGGGACTGATCATGGGAACGTTTTATATATTGATACTATATGGAGTATCTATGATTATGAAAAACAGCCTGAATATGATATCTACGGCCGGTGTATTGGCGGGAGTACTCTGTATCGGAGGTGGAATGCTTGGCGGAATGCTGAGTTAAGGTTGAGTTAATGTATAACTTTTCTTGCATGGCAGAAAAAAATATGGTATACTCATTTAAGCTATCGAATTGAAGGAGGATATTACAATGAAACACATAAAGACATTGACCAATAAGACATTAAAGAGCACAATGGCTCATGGTGGATGTGGCGAGTGCCAGACTTCTTGCCAGTCAGCTTGCAAGACTTCCTGCACCGTTGGAAATCAGACCTGTGAGAACAAGAGATAATCGTAAAACGAGATGATTGTAAGCAGAAGGAGAGGACTGCAGCGGGCTGTCCTCTTTTTGTGCTGATATGAATAGTGATTCAATTAGGAGTTTGGAAACGTGATTCATCAGTATAAAAATAACGGATATAACATCGTCATGGACGTATGCAGCGGAGCTGTTCATGTTGTAGATGATATAACCTATGATGTAATAGAATTATATGAAAAAAACAGAGAAAACGGAGTAGAGACCGACTTATCTCTTCTTGAAAAAGAGCTTCCGCAGTATTCATCCGGAGAGTTACAGGAGACACTGGAAGAGGTAGAGGCACTGAAGGAATCCGGTGAGCTGTTTGCTGAGGATGAGTATCAGCAGTATGTGATCGATTTTAAGAAACGAAAGACGGTTGTAAAGGCATTGTGCCTGCATATTGCACATGATTGTAACCTTGGCTGCCGGTACTGCTTTGCAGAAGAAGGCGAATACCATGGACGGCGGGCACTGATGAGCCTGGAGGTCGGAAAACAGGCATTGGACTTTCTGGTGGCGAATTCCGGAAACCGCAGAAATCTGGAAGTGGATTTCTTTGGCGGTGAACCGACGATGAACTTCGATGTGGTAAAAGAGCTGGTTCGATACGGCAGAAGCCTGGAAGGACCGCATAACAAGAATTTCCGGTTTACTTTAACCACGAACGGAGTCCTTCTGGATGATGACATTATGGAGTTTGCCAATCGGGAGATGGCCAATGTTGTTTTAAGTATTGACGGACGAAAGGAAGTCAATGACTATATGCGCCCGACCCGGAACGGAAAAGGATCCTATGATTTGATCGTGCCGAAGTTCCGGAAGTTTGCAGAGTTGCGGAATCAGACGAATTATTATGTGCGTGGTACATTTACACATCATAATCTGGATTTTTCAGAGGATGTGCTTCATTTAGCAGATCTCGGATTTAAACAGATTTCGGTAGAACCGGTTGTGGCACCGCCGGAAGAACCATATGCGATCAGGGAAGAGGATCTTCCGAAGCTGCTGGAAGAATACGATAAGCTTGCAAAAGAGATGATTAAGCGCGAGAAGGAAGGCAGAGGCTTTAATTTCTTCCACTTTATGATAGATCTGACACAGGGACCATGTGTAGCGAAGCGATTGTCCGGATGTGGTTCCGGTACAGAATATCTGGCAGTTACTCCGTGGGGAGACCTGTATCCGTGTCACCAGTTTGTAGGAATGGATGAGTTTAAGCTGGGTGATGTATGGCATGGTGTTCAGGCAGAAGAAATCCGAGATGAGTTTAAGCTTTGCAATGTATATGCAAAGGAGAAGTGTCGGAATTGTTTTGCAAGATTCTATTGCAGCGGTGGCTGTGCGGCTAATTCATATAATTTCCATGGAAGTATCCTGGATGCATATGATATCGGCTGTGAATTGCAGAAGAAGCGAATCGAATGCGCGATTATGATAAAGGCTGCGTTAGCGGACCAATAAGAAAAGGAGAAAAGAAAGTATGAAAAATCAAAAGTTCAAAGCAATACTGGCGATCATACTCTTTCTGCTTGTGACCTTAGGAATGGCATATGTAGATGTGTTCGGACTGGCAGGCTCCGGCAAAGCAGAAGATATTAAGCTTGGCCTTGATCTGGCAGGTGGTGTCAGCATTACGTATGGTGTTGTAGGAGATGATATCTCGTCAGAGGACATGGCAGATACTGTATATCGATTACAGAAACGTGTGGACGGTTATAGCACAGAGGGTGAAGTGTACAAGCAGGGCGATAACCGTATCGCAATTGAGATTCCGGGTGTGACCAATGCAACCGAGATCCTGGAAGAATTAGGTCAGCCGGGAGCATTGGAGTTTATGGATGAGACCAACTATCAGCTCTTTGCAAACGGAAAAGATTATGAAACGGTTCTGACCGGTGCAGATATTAAAGAAGCACAGGCAGGAATCGATAATTCAAAGACAGTCACAGATTATGTGGTACAGCTGGAATTTACGGACTCCGGACGCGAGAAGTTCGCCACTGCCACTACAAATAATGTCGGCAAGCGGATCTACATTATATATAATGGAGATGTTGTCAGTGCACCACAGGTGCAGGAGGCAATTACGACCGGCAGCTGTGTGATTAATAAGATTGAAAGCTATGAAGAAGCGGATAGAATCGCAACCTCGATCCGTATCGGTGCACTTCCGTTAGAACTGACAGAGCTGCAGTCCAATGTCGTTGGAGCAAAGCTTGGTGAGGATGCTATCCATACCTCTCTGTTGGCCGGTGTGATCGGTTTGGCGCTCGTTGCTCTGATCATGATTCTGGTCTACAGATTCCCGGGTGTTGTTTCCGTATTGGCATTGTGCGCATACACGATTCTGATGGTGCTTTGCCTGAATCTGTTTGACGTAACCCTGACTCTGCCGGGTATCGCAGGTATCCTGCTTTCTATCGGTATGGCGGTGGATGCGAACGTCATTATATTTACACGTATTAAAGAAGAGATTACAACCGGAAAGACCGTTCCTGTGGCGGTTCAGGCCGGATTTAAGAAAGCACTTTCCGCAATTTTAGACGGAAACATTACAACGCTGATCGCAGCAGCTGTGCTGTGGTTCATGGCATCCGGTTCTGTCAAGGGATTTGCACAGACATTGGCATTAGGTATTTTACTGTCTATGTTCTCAGCACTGGTAATTACCAAGATGCTGCTCAATGCATTTATCCAGCTGGGCGTAACTAATCCGAAATTCTATGGTACGATTTCGGAGCGGAAGTCGCATGATTATGTAAAGAACAGTAAGTTCTGCTTTATATTCTCAGCACTTGTGATCATTGCCGGTCTTGTATTCCTGCCGATCAATAAGGCAAATACAAATATCGGTCACATACTGAATTTCAGTATGGAGTTCATGGGTGGTACATCCATGACAGTAGAATTTGATAAGCAGTATACATTGGCTGAGGCGGAGAAAGAGATCCTTCCGGTTGTTTCGGAGGCTATCGGTATTTCTGATGGTGATATCCAGCTTCAGAATGTGCAGGATTCCAATTCAATCATCATTAAAACACCGCAGCTGAGCCTGGATCAGAGAAATGCAGCTGAAACAGCATTGAAAGATGCATTTACGATCAATGATTTCTCTACAGAGAACATCAGCTCAACGGTCAGCAATGAGATGCAGAGGGATGCGATCCTGTCAGTGATTGTAGCATCTATCCTGATGCTGATTTACATTGCGTTCCGGTTTAAGGATGTACGGTTCGGTGCCAGTGCCGTACTCGCATTGATCCATGATGTAATGTTTGTATTTACACTGTATGCAGTTGCACATCTGTCAGTCGGTAATACCTTTATTGCATGTATGCTGACGATAGTTGGTTACTCAATCAATGCAACAATCATCATCTTCGACCGTATCCGTGAGAACATGAAGGTTATGGATTCAAAGAAGACTCCGTTAAAGGATATTGTAAATACAAGTATTACGCAGACCTTTACCAGAAGCATTTATACGAACCTGACTACATTTGTCATGGTACTGGTATTGTATATCGTTGGTGTATCTGCAATTAAGGAATTTGCATTAGCCCTGATGGTAGGTGTGCTTGGTGGTACATATTCTTCTATCTGTATCACCGGACCATTATGGTATTACATGCGGACAAAGCTGACAAAGAAAGAAAAGACAAAAGCAGCCAAAGCTGCAAAATAATAAAGAACATTGAGGAACGAGGCTGTTCTGATAGGGGAGAAACTTATCTGAACAGCCTCTTCCGTTTCCCGGTGTTTATCAGAATCAGAAATATGGAGTAAGTTTATATGAATGAAACGTGGATAGCATTGAATAAAAAGGCTGACTTTTATGCGTTGGCAGAGAAATTTCATATTGATCCGGTAATAGCCAGAGTTATCCGGAACCGGGATGTGATCGGGGAAGAGGCAGTGGAACGTTATCTGAATTCAAATGCGAAGCTATATGATCCGCGGCGGATGAAGGACATGGAGCAGGGCGTTGCGATCATACGGGATGCGATTGTGAATCAGAAACCGATCCGGATTATTTCCGATTATGATGTAGATGGTGTGATGTCGAATTACATATTGTATCGGGCACTGCTTCGATGCAATGCCAAGGTAGATTACCGGATTCCGGACCGGATCGCAGATGGTTATGGTATGAATACCAATATGGTACAGGAGGCACAGGAGGCAGGAATCGAAGTGCTTCTGACCTGTGATAACGGTATTTCGGCATATGATGCAACCGCTTATGCCAAAAGCCTGGGAATGACGGTCGTGATCACGGACCATCATGATATTCCGTTTGAATATGATGAGGATGATGACCACAAAGAGTATATAATTCCTCCGGCAGATGCGGTCATAGACCCGAAACAGACGGATTGCGACTACCCATACAAGCAGCTTTGCGGAGCCGGAGTGGCATATAAGTTTATCCAGGTGCTTTATGAGACCTGCGGAATAGAGGTAGAAGCGGCAGAGGATTTTATTGAATTCGTGGCAATGGCAACCATCTGTGATGTCATGGAGCTGACGGACGAGAATCGTATACTGGTGAAACGGGGATTGGAAGAGATGAACCGTACCGGAAATATCGGACTACGTGCGTTGATCCGGGCCAATGAGCTGGAGCAGAAGAAGCTGCAGGCATATCATGTGGGATTTGTACTTGGCCCATGCATTAATTCTACCGGACGGCTGCAGAATGCTAAGCTGAGTCTGGATCTTCTGATGACAGATGATTATGAAGAAGCAGAGAAGCAGGCACAGCATCTGAAGCAGCTGAATGATGAACGGAAAGAAATGACACTGAAAGGAACAGCGTTTGCGGTAGAACAGGTGGAGACAACCACTCTGGCAGATGACAGAGTACTGGTAATCTACCTTCCGGATACCCATGAGAGTCTGGCAGGCATCATCGCCGGCAGAATCCGGGAGAAATATTACCGGCCGACGATCGTGTTTACCGATTCGGAGCCGGGCCTGCTGAAAGGGTCTGCACGGTCCATTGACGGTTATAATATGTATGATGCGTTGACGGAATGCAGAGAACTGATGGTGAAATACGGCGGGCATCCGATGGCGGCAGGTATGACAATTCAGGCGAAGGACCTGGAATATCTGCGGCATAAATTAAATGTTCTCTGTGAGCTGACCGATGATGACCTGAAACCGAAGCTATACATTGATGTGCCGATGCCGATTGATTATATTTCATTTGATCTGATCGAGCAGTTGGAGCTTCTGGAGCCATTTGGAAAAGGTAATGAGAAGCCGGTATTTGCACAGAAAAATTTGAAAGTCCGTTCAGCGCGGGTGCTGGGGCGGAATGCCAATCTGTTAAAGCTGGAGTTTGAGAGCGAGAACGGAGCCAAAATGGAAGGGATTTATTTTGAAGTAGAGGAATTCCTGTCCAATATAAGAACCTGGTTCGGGGAAGCGGAATGTGATCAGATGTTAAAGGGATGGCTGAATAATGTGGTGCTGCATGTAGCATATTATCCGGCAATTAATGAGTTCAATGGTATGCGGGCAATGGAAATCGTTGTAAAAAGCTATTTGCCGGCTGCCCTTGATTTTTCATAAGAATCCTTTTATACTGTAACAATAAAAGATAGAAGAATCCTTGGAAAGTGTGGTGACAGTTCAATGGAAAACAAAACAGAAGTCATGGATACAGAGCAGACGATTGAAAACAAAATGGAAGAGGTGTTGAAGAATAATCAGCATCTGGTAGGCGGTGCTAATGTGGGTAAGAAGAAAGAGAAAACCTTGAGCACCCCTGCTGATTTTACACCACCGGATGAGTTATATCATGATTTGATCGATCATATTCTGCAATATCATCCATCCACAGATATTTCCATGATTGAAAAGGCCTATCATATTGCCAGTGAGGCGCATAAGGATCAGAAGCGGAAGTCCGGTGAGCCATATATTATTCACCCGCTCTGCGTTGCAATCATCCTGGCGGAACTGGAGATGGATAAGGAGACGATCGTGGCCGGTATCCTTCATGATGTGGTAGAGGATACGGTTATGACTGCAGATGAGATCGCGAAGGAATTCTCGCCGGAAGTAGCCCTGCTCGTAGAAGGTGTTACCAAACTGACCAAGCTGAATTTTTCACAGGATAAGCTGGAGCTGCAGGCAGAGAATCTGCGGAAAATGTTTCTGGCTATGGCAAAGGATATCCGGGTTATTATTATCAAACTGGCCGATCGTCTGCATAATCTGAGAACGATGCAATATCAGTCACCACAGAAACAGATTGAGAAGAGCCGCGAGACGATGGATATTTATGCGCCGATCGCACATCGTCTGGGTATTTCCAAAATAAAAGTAGAATTAGACGATCTGTCACTGAAATATTTGATGCCGGAGGTTTATGAGGATCTGACAAGACAGATCAATGAACGAATTACAGAGCGGGAAGCATTCATTGCCAGTATTGTTCAGGATGTTCAGAAACATATTGATAATGCAAATATTCCGGCAGAGATTGATGGCCGTGTAAAACATTTCTTCAGTATTTATAAGAAAATGGTGAATCAGCATAAGACGCTGGACCAGATTTATGATATATTTGCAGTCCGGATCAAGGTAGAGACTGTGCGGGACTGTTATGCGGCGCTGGGAGTCATTCATGAGATGTATACTCCGATTCCGGGGCGGTTTAAAGACTACATTGCAATGCCGAAATCCAATATGTATCAGTCTCTTCATACAACTCTGATCGGACCGTCTGGTCAGCCGTTTGAGATCCAGATCCGGACGTTTGATATGCACCGGACTGCGGAATACGGTATTGCAGCCCATTGGAAATATAAGGAGAATATGCAGGGCAGCACCGGAGAAGAGAAGGAAGAGGCGAAGCTGGCATGGCTGCGTCAGATTCTGGAGTGGCAGCAGGAGACGGATGACAACAAGGAATTTATGAGTGCCATTAAGACGGATCTGGATCTGTTTGCAGAGCAGGTATACTGTTTCACACCGGCAGGGGATGTGAAGAATCTTCCGTCCGGTTCGACACCGATCGACTTTGCATACAGCATTCATACGGCAGTCGGTAACCGGATGATTGGTGCCAGAGTGAACGGCAGGCAGGTAACGATTGATTATAAGCTGCAGAACGGTGACCGGGTAGAGATTCTGACTGCACAGAATGCGAAGGGACCAAGCCGTGACTGGTTAAATATCGTAAAGAGTACACAGGCAAAGACCAAGATCAATCAGTGGTTCCGCCAGGAATATAAAGAAGATAATATTACCCGTGGCAAGGAGCTTTTGAATTCCTATTGCAAGACAAAGGGAATTCAGTTAAGTGATTATACGAAGCCGGAATATATTGCTAAGGTGACAGAGAAGTATAACTTCCGGGATTGGGAGTCTGTCTGTGCGGCTATCGGACATGGCGGTCTGAAAGAAGGACAGGTCATGAACCGGCTGGTAGAGGAGTATGAACGTGACCATTGTAAACAGGTCAGTGATGAAGAAATCCTGTCACAGATGTCTCCGGAAGGAGCGGAGGTTGTCCATCGGCCGAGGCATTCCAAGGGCGGTATTATCGTTAAGGGAATCGATGATGTAGCGGTTCATTTTTCAAAGTGCTGCAGTCCGGTTCCGGGAGACAAGATCGTCGGTTATGTAACCAGGGGTCGTGGCGTATCCATTCATCGGAGTGATTGTATCAATGTACTTGGTATGACAGAGGAAGAGAAGGAACGATTGATTGAGGCAGAGTGGCAGAAGCAGGATAATGATCAGGATGCCATGTATGTCACAGATATTAAAATATATGCAATCGATCGTCGGAATATTGTATTTGATGTGTCAAAGGTATTTACGGAAATGTTGATCAATGTGACCAGCATGACACTGCGGACGAATCGTCAGGGCAAGGCTACGATCAATGTAGCATTTGAGATCCGGGGCGTGGATCAGTTGAATAAGGTAATCGCCAAGATCCGGAATATCGATGATATTATTGATATTGAACGGACCATGGGCTGATATAGCGGAAACGGGAGAACAGAGAAACCGTTATAGAGAAGGAAAGAAAAGGAGTACAATATGCAGGAACTTATCGTCATTACCAATCAACTGGGCGATTTTATGACCAATTGCTATACTGTGTATAATGCAGTGACCAGAGACGCAGTTCTGATCGATCCGGCGTGCAATGCCAGATTTCTGAATAATATTCTGGTCAATGAGCAATTAAACTGTGTAGCAATTCTGTTGACGCATGGACATTACGATCATATTGGTGCCTTGCCGGAATTGATGGAGCTGGTTGGACATAAAGTACCGATTTATGCATCTGCAGAGGAAGAAGATGTTTTAAATGATCCACGGAAGAATCTGTCAACCATGCTGAGTGGTCAGATGGTGACGGTAAAACCGGATATTTTATTGCAGGATGATCAGGAGATAGAACTGTTGGACACGAAGCTCCGGTGCTTTCTGGTACCGGGACATACCAAGGGCGGTATGTGTTATTATTTTGCGGAAAACGGAATACTTTTTTCCGGGGACACATTGTTCGCAAGGAGTATCGGAAGGTCAGATTTTCCGACCGGTGATGGAATAAAACTGGTAAAGAGCATCAAGGAGAAGCTCATGACATTGCCGGATGAGACCATAGTGTATCCGGGACATAATGAACGGACAACGATCGGAAAAGAGAGAAATGCGAATCCGTTTATTCAGTAAGTTGAGGCAATAAAATGATTTATCTGAAACAGAATGTAGATGATTATAATAATGATTTCCGAACTATGATACAGGCATTCCTTCCGGGAGAGAAGATCGTGCTTTATCCGGAGGGTACCCGGCTGACATTCCGGGCAGATCTGGATGAGCAGGCAGTCCGGCTAAGCCTGTGGGAACAGGATCGGAAGCTGGACGAAGAAACGGCAATCTGTCATTATCCGGATAAGAAGCAGGCGCGAAACCCAATTAAGGCGGCTGCTTATTACCTGTTAAGCAGGCATTGTAAGAAGACCCTTCCCTGGGGTAGTATGACAGGAGTGCGTCCCACAAAGTTCGCAACTGCCAGGCTGGAGGAAGGATGGCAGAAGGAGCCGATCATAAAGGAATATGAACAGATTTATCTGACAACCAGACAGAAGGGCGAGATCTGTTATGAGGTGGCAAAGAAGGAACAGGAGCTGTTCCGGGGCTTTCATTTCCGGGAGGAATATTGTCTGTATGTAGGCATACCGTTCTGTCTGTCCCGGTGCCTGTATTGTTCTTTCACAGCATATCCGATCGCACAGTATCAGAACCGGGTAGAGGAGTATCTGCAGGCATTGTTCCGGGAGATGGACTATGTGGCAGAGGCTTACCGGAATAAGAAACTGGTTTCGGTATATATTGGCGGCGGTACACCGACCTCGTTAACAGCAAAGCAGCTGGCAGCTGTGATCGACCGGATTTATCAGACATTTCCGACAGAACATCTGCGGGAGTTTACGGTAGAGGCCGGAAGACCGGACAGTTTAAACCGGGAGAAGTTTGAAATGCTGAGGGAACATAAGGTGACACGGATCAGTATTAATCCGCAGACCATGAACGATGAGACGCTTCGGTTTATCGGACGGGCACATACTGCACAGATGACAGTCGATGCATTTCATCTGGCAAGGGAGTGCGGACTGGATAATATCAATATGGATATGATTATCGGACTACCCGGCGAGGATTTGGAGAAGATCCGTCATACGTTGGATGAGATCCGGAAGCTGCAGCCTGACAGCCTGACAGTCCATTCGCTGGCGATCAAGCGGGCGGCTGAGCTGAATATCCGGATGCAGGAATATCGGAACAGCATTACCGGAAGCACGAACGAGATGCTGATGCTTGCGGATGAATATGCAAGACAGATGGATATGCGGCCTTATTATTTGTATCGACAGAAAAATATTCCGGGAAATCTGGAAAATGTAGGATATACGGTTTCCGGAAAAGAATGTCTTTATAATATCTTGATTATGGAAGAAAAAATGGATATTATAGCACTAGGTGCAGGAACATCTACGAAATTGGTGTTTCCGGATGAAAACCGGATTGAACGGATCGAGAATGTAAAGAATGTAGATGAATATATTGTCCGGGTGGATGAAATGATGCAGAGAAAGGCTGCGGGCTTCAGACAAAAAGCAGCAGAGCTGCATCCGGAAAGCAGATAGGGTGATAAACATGGAAATGGAGCAGGATGTTTTTTCCGGCGAAACAATAAATGAATATTTGAGCGAGGATCTGAGCGCCGGTCTTCTGCATGCCATGTGTGTCAGTGATCTGGCAGCAAAGCTTGCACGGGAGCTTGGACTTACGGAAGATCAGATACAGGAGATTGCTCTGGCAGGCATGGTACATGATATCGGAAAGCTGAAGATCAGCCGATATATATATGGGCGGCAGGAGGATACTATGCGGATTGAGGAGACACAGTATATCAGGCGGCATGCCCAGCTGGGTGAGCAGATCCTGCGGAAACAGGGGTTTTCGGATAATATCTGCAATATGGTCTTATACCACCACGAGAACTATGACGGCTCCGGATATCCGTTTAACCTGCGTGGGGAGGAAATCCCGCTGGGAGCCAGAATCTTACGTGTATGTGATGTGTTTGCCGCGCTGATCGCAGACCGCCCGTACCGGAAGGCTTTTGATATAAATACGGCGATCCGGCTGCTGATAGATGAAGTAAAGAACTTTGACATGCGTATTTTTCTGGCATTTCAGAGTGTAGTCCATACGCAGAGTACATTAGAAGAGCTGGAGGAGATCGAAGGGATGGATGGGAAAACACATCTGCAGAAGATGCCTCTGACAGCAGAAATACAGAATATAAAATAATTACTTGGAGGAGAGATATATGGCAATGAAAAAAAAGCCGGTCACCGGTATGAAGGACATCTTACCAAAGGAGATGGCAATCCGCGATTACTGCATCGGATTGATCAAGGAGACATATAGAACATTTGGATTCTGTTCCGTAGAGACTCCATGTGTGGAGCATATTGAGAACCTGAACAGTAAGCAGGGCGGCGAGAATGAGAAACTGATTTTCAAGATCTTAAAACGTGGCGAGAAGTTAAAGCTTGAGGAAGCGAAGGAAGAGCTGGATCTGGTGGACGGAGGTCTGCGTTATGATCTGACGGTTCCGCTTTCGAGATATTATTCCAATAATGCAAACGAATTGCCGAGTCCGTTTAAGGCACTTCAGATGGGAAATGTATGGCGGGCAGACCGTCCGCAGCGCGGAAGATACAGACAGTTTATGCAGTGTGATATCGATATTCTGGGTGAACCGACCATTCTGGCAGAAATCGAGCTGATCCTTGCAACAACTACACTGCTTGGCAGACTGGATTTTAAGAACTTCACGATCCGGATCAATGACAGACGGATTCTGAAGGCAATGGCTGCATACAGTGGATTTCCGGAGACGGACTACGATACGGTTTTCATTATTTTGGACAAAATGGATAAGATCGGACTGGACGGAGTCCGTGAAGAGCTGTTGAAGGAAGGGTATGCAGAGTCTTTCGTAGATAAATATCTGGAGCTGTTTGAGAAGGTAACTGCAGATACGACCGGTGTGCAGTACTTGCAGGAAACACTGGGTGATTTCCTTCCGGCTGAGGTCGCAGAGAACTTAAAGACGATCATTGCCAGTGTGGAAAGTACAAAGAGTGCAGAATTTAAGATGGCATTCGATCCGACACTGGTACGTGGAATGTCTTATTATACAGGACCGATCTTTGAGATTTCCATGGATGAATTCGGTGGCTCTGTCGGTGGCGGCGGACGATATGATGAGATGATCGGTAAGTTTACCGGACAGGCAACACCGGCCTGTGGATTTTCGATTGGATTTGAGCGGATCGTTATGCTGCTGCTGGAACGTGGCTTCCAGATTCCGGGTGCCGGAAAGAAGACAGCATATCTGATCGAGAAGAATATGCCGGAGGACAAGCTGCTTCAGATCCTGGATGAGGCAAAGCAGGCAAGAGCGGATGGTTCCATCGTAAATATTGCAATCATGAAGAAAAATAAAAAGTTCCAGAAGGAGCAGATGCAGGCAGAAGGCTATGAGGAGTTCCGTGAATTCTTTATAGATCGTATGTAAGCGGATGCGGACAGATAGAAGAGGATGACCGTCAGGTTAAGGAGGAAGAAAGATGGCAGAGTCAATGCAGGGACTTCACAGAAGTCACAGATGTACAGAAGTAAACAATACAATGATCGGCAATACCGTAACTGTTATGGGCTGGGTACAGAAGAGCCGGAATAAGGGAGGAATCATATTCGTAGACCTTCGTGACAGAAGTGGTATCTTACAGGTGATTTTTGAAGAGGCAAAATGCGGGGCAGAAAGCTTCGCCAAGGCAGAGAAGTTACGTTCCGAGTTCGTGGCAGCGATTACGGGAACCGTTGCAGCTAGAGGAGGAGCCGTGAATGAGAATCTGGCAACCGGTGATATTGAAGTGATCGCAACTGATATCCGGATTCTGGCAGAGGCAGAGACTCCTCCGTTCCCGATTGAAGAAAACAGTAAGACGAAGGAGGATCTTCGACTGAAGTACCGGTATCTGGATCTACGTCGCCCTGATCTGCAGCGCAACATTATGATGCGTAGTAAGGTAACGACCTTGACCAGAGCATTTCTGGCAGGTGAGGGATTTATTGAGATTGAGACTCCGACTCTGTGCAAGTCTACACCGGAGGGTGCCAGAGATTATCTGGTTCCGAGCCGGGTTCATCCGGGTGAATTCTATGCACTTCCACAGTCACCGCAGATTTATAAGCAGCTGCTGATGTGTTCCGGTTATGATCGCTATTTCCAGATCGCGAGATGCTATCGTGATGAGGATCTGCGTGCAGACAGACAGCCGGAATTCACACAGATCGATATGGAATTATCTTTCGTAGATGTGGATGACGTGATCGATGTCAATGAGAGATTTCTGGCTAAATTATTTAAGGAAGTCCTGAATGTGGATGTACAACTCCCGATTCAGCGGATGACATACAAAGAGGCTATGGAGCGCTTTGGCTCCGATAAACCGGATTTGCGGTTCGGCATGGAGCTGTGCGATGTTACCGATGTAGTAAAGGACTGCGAGTTCGTTGTATTTAAGAGTGCGATCGAAAATGGCGGAAGCGTACGTGGTATTAATGCAAACGGTCAGGGAGCAATGCCACGTAAGAAGATTGATGCACTGGTTGATTTTGCAAAGGGATACGGTGCTAAGGGTCTGGCTTATATCGCAATTCAGGAGGATGGAAGCTACAAGTCATCCTTTGCAAAGTTTATGAAGGAAGAAGAAATGGCAGCATTGGTTGAGCGGATGCAGGGAAAACCGGGCGATCTGCTTCTCTTTGCAGCTGATAAGAGCAAGCTGGTCTATGATGTATTAGGTGCACTTCGTCTGGAGATTGCGAATCAGCTGGGACTGCTTCATAAAGATGAGTATCGGTTCGTATGGATCACAGAGTTCCCACTTCTTGAGTGGAGCGAAGAGCTTGGAAGATATCAGGCTATGCATCATCCGTTTACGATGCCGATGGAAGAGGATTTACAGTATATTGAGTCTGATCCGGGACGGGTACGTGCCAAGGCATATGATATTGTATTAAACGGTACGGAAATCGGTGGCGGTTCTGTCCGTATCCATCAGGATGATATTCAGGAGCAGATGTTCAAGGCACTTGGCTTCACGATGGAGCTTGCATATGACCAGTTCGGCTTCCTGTTAAATGCATTTAAGTATGGTGTTCCGCCACACGCAGGTCTGGCTTATGGTCTGGATCGTCTGGTTATGCTGATGGCACAGCAGGATTCTATCCGGGATGTAATCGCATTCCCGAAGGTAAAGGATGCATCCTGTCTGATGAGCGAGGCACCGAATGCAGTAGATCCGAAACAGCTGGAAGAACTCGGAATCGAAGTGTCCGTACAGGAAGAAACCGAGTAACATGACAAGGGGGATTTCATGAGGAGAATAAAAGGTGTGCTTGCCCTGGGAGCCTGTATATTGCTTACAGGCTGCGGGCAGACAACACTGGAATCGGATATATCGGCAGGGGCGGATACCGGCTCGGAGCAGATAACAGCTTCCGAAGAAATCCGGATACCCACTGGAACACCGGGATATCGGAAAATAGAAGAGAAGCTGCCGAAACCGGGAGAGGCAGTTGAGAATCCGGGTACAAGGGAACATTTTTCTTTTACATCCGGTGATAAGACCTATGTATTTACAGAGACGGAGGATCTGTGGCTATATAATCAGGCAAAGGTATACGATCTGCAGACCCAGTTTATGTTGAATGTAAAAGGACATAAGGTCGGGATCCTGATTCCGGAGACAGCGCCGGCGCTTGACAGTCTGGTAACGGCATATTCGGATGACAGCGTGACTATCTACCGGCAGCAGGACGGAGAAATCGCAGAGAATGAACAGATGTATCTGAAGGTATACGATCTGGTCTACCAGATTGAGAACTGGACAGAACTGGTGAATAAAAATGTGATCGGAATGGATGCATTATGTCAGGCACTGGCGCAGATGGGAACCGCCATTGTACCGGCAGATAAGGGAGAAACGCTTACGGATGTAATGACAGGACTTCGGATGAATCCGGTCATGGATCATTATACACTGGCGTATCGGGAAGGAGTCAATCAGTCAGGCTTTCTATGCTGTTCGCCGTCAACCGGAGATGCGGATCATGACAATGTAAGCATTTATATGTCTGTACAGGTGCCGAACTGGAATACCTATGCCGTACTTCATTTTGAAGAGGTACCGGATTATCGGGAACGGTTGGAGGATACCGGAGAGACCTATGACGGACACCCGATCTATGTGGATTATACCGGAGAACTGAAATATTTTCTGATCGGGGAAGGCGGCAGATGCGTATACCTCGATGGAGTTCCGGAAAGTAATGAAAAAAACGTACGCAGCTATACCGCAAAGGAAGCCGCATACGTCTTTGATTTAGTATTACTTGGAGAGTGATCGTGAATGCTTTATCAGGGAGAGAGTCCTTACAGACTCTCTCCTAATTTTATTGTATAATCGCTGGCATATAATGCTTTCAGGGAGGCATCATAGTTGTGCTCCTCTGTCAGACAGAATTCCTTTGACCAGGTCATGAAGTAAGACCATGGAACACGGCTTTCCCGGATCATGGTGATATCAGGAATCACACCGACCTCACTCAGTGCAGCCAGCTTCTCACGGCTGGTATTGGCCGTCAGTTCTTCGTACTGTTCCTTGTAGTCTGTAACGGTATGGGGAGCTACATAAATATCCCAGGAAACAATATCTACATAATCATCACCCGGATAGCCTTCTTTGGCTGGGCAGCTCCATACCCAGATCAGGTTGTTCAGGTGCTTCACGTCTGTAAAATAATGATACATCAGCTTATATAACTCACTGGCAATCTTAGGACCCTTGGATGCCCACCAGAACCAGGTGTCCTCTGATTCATGGAACGGACGCCAAAGTACCGGAATATGCTCAATCTGGAATCTTGCCAGCTGATCGGCAATCAGATCCAGATCACGGAAGAATGTAGCCCGCTCTTCCGTCCCCTCGATCAGTACCTGATAAGGACTGAAATCTGTGTTACGGGTATAAAAGGCTTTATCACGTCCACCAATCGGTGAGAACCAGTGGAAGCAGAAGCTTACGATGCCATTGGTTTCCTTTGCCCAGTTCAGAGCTGTTTCAACGGTGTTTTTGTTCTCCTCTATTTCGGTCCGACATGCATCATCCATATCTTCGTAGTTAATATTAGAAGAGTAGGAGAGCAGTTCGAAGCCTTGAAGCTTTGGATAGCATCCGGTTAATTCATGAATATGGGTGCGCTCTTCCATTGGAATGGCCTGGGTATGCTGGCCGGTGATCAGGCGCTTACCTGCATTTTTATAAAGGTTACGGAGCAATGTTCTTGCTTCCTTGGTTGCGTTCTTATTTACCGGATCCATAAAAGCGGTTCTGCGCATGATCTCCATACACATTCTGCCGTTATGATATGGGCACTTCCATGGCTCTACGATCGGAAGGCGGCTGGACGGAACACCGTCAGCGTCTACCTCGTAATACCATTCGGAGCCTTCACGCGGATCCAGAAGATGCTCTTCAATATAAGTCCAGATGTTCTCGGCAGCGTCCAGATAGCGCATATCGCGTGTCTTCTGATATGCATTATAGAAACCGATGATAGACTCGCACTGTACCCACCAGATACGGGTGGTTAATACTACCCCTTTCTCTGCCTCCGCCATAACGGAATGATCCTCATAGGCTACCTGGTAGATCTGCTCGGTCAGATCCAGGATCATCGGAGCCAGCTTGTCTGACAACTCACGGTCACCCAAAACATCCAGTGCACGGTCGATCAGCCAGGTGGCTTCGATATCGTGACCATAAGAATGCAGATCCAGGATTGAATTCATATCGGAATCGAAGAATACTTCCAGGCGATGACGCTCCGGGCAGTAAACAGAGTTATAGAACTCATCGACGGTCCAGTAGAGACGTTTCCACACCTCTTCATTCGGAGCTACCCGTTGCAGTTCGGTATAAGCCTCGCATACATGCAGCAGTGTATTCATGGTCTTGTCGGCGATCACATTATTCTCAGACAGCTTGTCATTCACATTTGGAACGAAATCTATGGTATAAGACTCACCGTAACCATCACCCAGACGACATTTGGTCTCGATCACACGGAACAGATCCATGGCGAGATCCAGTGCTTCCCGATGGCCGGTCGCATCATAATAAGAAGCTAATGCATAGATCGCAAACGCCTGATTGTAGGTGTGCTTGGTAGAATCATCGATTTTACCGTCATAGGTCATAGACCAGTAGATACCGCCGTTCTCGCGATCGATGCAATAGGTCTTTAAGAACTCAAAAGCATGATCTGCATAAGGAAGAACGGATGCATCTTTAGTTGTCAGATAAACATTGGAGAAGAACCACAGGATACGGCTGTTCAGGATACAGCCTTTGACTGCTTTCTTATCCAGCTTCAGGTCAAAATCCAGCATGCCGTAGAAGCCACCGAAATCAGGATCCATCATGCCCTCCCAGAAAGGCAGGATGCAGTTGTTTAAGTTGTTGATAACACTTTCACGTAACATTGTAATACCTCCATTGTAAATTATAATATAAATGTTTTGAATCCGGTTCAGATTTGAATGAGCAGTTGTAAAATCAATCTGTAAACTGCTTAACTTATGAATTTATTATAGAAATCATAATACACACAATCTAGAACATAAAAATTAAAAAATAGAACAAATCTCTTCAAAAATGAAAAACAAGGTGGTAAACTGGGAACAGGAGGTGGCGATCGGGTATGGAATTATTTGAATACATTGATGTCATGAACACACCGTATCAGATTTATATGGAGGATGTACAGAATCTTGCGTTTTATGTCCGTGGACATTGGCACTATTTTATGGAGATTTTATATGTCACGGAGGGGAGTATTCAGGTAGACTGCGGGAAATATCGATACACATTGACGCCAGGGATGATAATCGTACTTCCTCCGAAGATGCTTCACCGGATTCGGATGCAGGGGGAGCTTCCGATTCGATATGCGGTAGTGAAGTTTGATCTGAACGTGATCCGGATACCGGGTGTTTACATGCCGACGATCCGAAAAACGCTGGCAATGGTACAGGAACGGGATCCGATGATATTTGATAAAGAGCAGCAGGAAAACTACGGATTGGGAGCACTGATCCTGGATTGCTTAAAGGAGCAGGAGGGAAAACAGTTCGGATATGAATTGAATATTTATTCCAATCTGGCAACGATGCAGATTCGCATGATCCGGAACTGGATGCCGGAGCGAAAAGAACTTCAGAGAGCAGATAAGGCGGAAACCGGGGAGCAGTTCTTTGATCATATTCTGGAATATATAGATGCACATTCCGGAGAAGTACTCCGGGTACAGAAGCTGGCCGAGCTGAGTGGAATGAGCTATTCGAATTTCGCGAAGATGTTTAAATTACAATATGGGCGTTCCTGCAAAGAATATATTGAATATATCCGGATATCCAAAGCAGAGGAACTGGTGATTTACAGTGACTATGAGATCAGCTACATTGCTCAGGAAACCGGGTTTGCGGATGCAAGCCACTTTATCCGGATATATAAAAAGTTCAAGGAAGAAACACCAAAGCAGGCGAGGCTGCTTACAAAATCTCTAACAGAGTGTTGACCAGCCGGTCATCATCCTCCGGATTCAGGAAGCAGAACCGGATATACTCCGGACCGAGTCCCATGAAGTTGGAACAATCCCGGATCATAAGCCCTTTTCGGATACAGTGTTCAAATACATCTGCTGAAGTGATACCATCTTTCAGGATCTGAAGTAATACAAAGTTTGTAGCCGGCTGGAAGACTTTTATAGTACCTCTGGCACGGAGTGCAGAACAGATCAGGCTCTGCTCCTGTGCGATCAGATCACGCGTTTGCGCCATATACTCCCGGTCGGTAAACATAACGGTTCCGGCATAGGCGGCCAGAGAGCTGATGGACCATGGATTGCTGTGCTTCCATAGATAACGGAGCAGTTTTTCGTTTGATACACAGGCATAACCAAGGCGGAGACCCGGTGCGGCAAAAAACTTGGAAACGCCGCGGAGTACGATTATATTGTTATATTTTTTGACTAAAGGGATGGCAGAAATCACAGATACATCTTTTACGAATTCCACGTAGGTCTCATCAATCATAAGAAATGCGGAATTCTCTTTGCATTTTCTGGCAATGGTTTCAATCTGGCTGATACTGATACAGGTAGAGGTTGGGTTGTTTGGATTGCACAGAACAACCAGGTCTACGGATTCATCGATCTGTTCACAGAGCATGGCCGGATCAAGCCTGAAATCATTTTCGGCTGATAATACATGATTGACGATTTCACTTTTGATCGCTTTCAAATCCCTTTTGTACTCGGAATAAGTAGGCTCTACAACCAGAGTCTTCTTTGGCCGGATTGCCTGAATGAATGTAACGATTAGCTCTGTTGTACCGCTTCCGGGCAGAATATGTCCCGCATCTGCACCGGTATACGCATGGATGGCTTCCCGTAGTTCTTTATATTCCCGATCCGGATAATCGGTGAGAACATCGATATGCTCCTGTAAAGAACTTCTTAATATCGGTGACAATCCGAGGGGATTTACGTTGGAAGCGAATGGTCGGATGTCTTCCCGCTTAATTCCGTATAACTGTTCTACTTTCTCTAAATCACTGCCGTGAAACTGATCTGCTGGCTGTAACATAAAAATATCCCTCTCCTTCTTTTCTATTTTGACAATCTTTGATATAATATAGCTAATTATGTTATGGATTATTATAGCCCATATCAGGAAGGATTGGCAAGGGTGTTGTAGATGAAAGAAAAAGTTGAACAGTATGCAAAGGGCGAGTTTGATGTCAGACGTCCGCAGGTGGAGATTTCTACCGATCATTTACAACTGAATATAGAAGCAGGTTCCCAGTACCAGGGGATACTGAATGTACAGTCTGTAAATGATCAGAGAATGAAGGCAATGGTATATGATAACCGATACCTGTTTAAGATCGAACCGCATAATTTTATCGGAAAGTCGCAGGACGTAGAGCTGATCTTTGATGCCGGAAAATGGGAAAAAGGCGAGAAGATCAACGGTGTGATCTATCTGGTAACGGACGGAGGCGAGTTCCGTATTCCATATGATATAGAAATCACAGCCCCGGCGGTGGAGAGCTCCATGGGTGAGCTGGGAGATATGTTCCAGTTTGCGAGTCTTGCAGAGAATAACTGGAATGAGGCAGTGCGGCTGTTTACATCTCCGGAGTTTTACAGGGCATTTCTGGAACGGGAGCCAATGTATGCAGAAGTATATAACAGCCTGACACAGAGCTTGTCTGCCAGTCAGGCAATGGAAGAATTCCTGACCTATACACATAAGAAACGCTCCATATCTCTGGAAGTGCCGGAACGCAGGAAGCAGATCGCTTATCGTGAAGAGGCGGAGAAACACAGCCTGCAGCTGGTAAGGAATACCTGGGGATATCTGAATGCGGAAGTGACTTCGGATGTACGGTTTATAAAGCCGCTGAAGCATTATATCAGCATGGAAGATTTTATCGGCAATAAATATAATTTGGAATATATGGTGTTCCCGGAGTATATGGATCGTGATTCCAATCTGGGACATATTATGATTGAGACTGCATATCAGAAGATCGTGGTGGAGATCGTGATCCGGACGGAGGCTGTTAACAGACCGGAACCGCCACATCTGTTCCGGAACAGTCACATTATAAAAGTTCATCAATGTAATCTGATCACAGGGTATTTAGACTTTCGGACCGGAAAGCTGACATTGGACCAGTATGTAGAAAAAACATTGTATGCATTACGGAATCTGGTGCAGTATTGCAAGGACGATCAGCTTTACCGGCTGGGTATTCTGCATATGAATATTCTGGCAGGCAATCAGGCCATGGTAGAAGAAGAATTCAAACGGATCGATGCGGATCAGGATCGGATGGTGGAGGGAGACCGGGCATCCAGTTATTATGCATATCTGAAAGCTCTGGCGTTCAAGGATTCAGAGTCTGTAACGAGAGCCAGGACCATGATCCGTGACAGGTTTGAAACAGAAGGTGAGAAGCTGTTCTATTTCTGGCTGCTGACATTTCTGGATGAATCCCCGGATACAGAGAAGGGACCTGTTTATGCACAGATCCGGAAGCTTTATGAACAGGGAATCCATAGCCCGATTCTTTATTATGAAATATGTGATATGTTTAACCGGGAGCCGTTAATGCTCCGGAAGCTGGATGGGCTGGAGGTGTCGGCAATCCGCTGGGGAATGCATCATGATTACATTTCTGATGATGTATTACATGGGTGTGTCGAGCTGGCAGAAAAAGAGCATGGGTTTCAGAAGAATCTGTTCCGCCTGCTGCAGGAGATCGATATACGGAAGCCGGAACTGAATGCACTGAATGTTATCTGCAGCATGCTGATCCGGGCTAATTGTTGTAAAGAAGAATACCATGATTACTTTGACCGGGGCATCCGGCAGGGACTGAAGCTGATCGGTATTTATGAATGCTATATCCGTAGTATGAGCCTGAAGGAATATCCGGTGCTGCCGGAAGCTGTATTGCGATATCTGATCTGCAGCCATACGTTAACAGAGTACGAGCAGGCATATTTATATGCAAATCTGATCCGGAATAAAAAGACCTATCCGCAATTATATGCGGAGATGGCATCCATAATTGAGAATTTCATGGAAGAACAGCTTGTAAAAGGCGTAATTCATGAATTCCTGCTGGTGATTTATAAGGAGTTTCTGAATCCGAAACAGATTAATCCGAAGTATGCGGCACGGCTGACAAATATTATTTTTAAGCGCAGACTGATCTGTACCAATCCAAGGATCAAGGCAGTTGTCGTGACGCATAAAGAATTAAAGGATGAGCAGCAGGTGCCGGTAGCAGACGGCAAGGCCTATGTGGATATTGTAACGGATTCTGCGGTCGTAACACTGATCGATACCAGAGGTAACCGCTATGTGAGTACGATGCCATATCGGCTGGAACGGCTGGTGAATACCGGTGTATTTTTAGATATCTGCCGGCATTATAATCCTTCGGATGCACGGCTTCTGGCATATACATACAGTGAGATGGAACACCGGCATTTACGGGATGCCGGAGATGTCAACCAGGCAAGGGATATTCTGGAATGCCGGGAGCTAAGCTATCAGACAAGGCAGCAGGTACTCCTGCAGATCATAGAATATTATCTGGAAAACTATGATGGAGACATTCTGGAGAAATACTTACTTCAGGTAGACCTGGATTATCTGGATAAGCTTCATAGTGCGGAGATCATTTCTGGCTATATTATGCGTGGCATGAACCGGAAAGCCTATGAGGCGATCCGGAAGTTTGGATATGGAGAAGTTGAGATTTCAAGACTCCTCCGCTTGGCATCATATATTGTTACAGATACGGATATCATGGGAGATGAGGCATTGACATCTCTTTGCGTTTATCTTTATCAGAAGGGACAATACAATGACCGGACGATACAGTATCTGATCTTTTATTATAAAGCGGATACAAAGGAGCTGGCAAAGCTCTGGGAAGTAGCCATGGTTGTGTTGGGAGAAGCCAGAGAGCTGGAAGAGAATATTCTTGCTCAACTGGTATTTGCAGATGCGAGTCTTGATAATGCAATGGATATTTTCCGGTCTTATTATAAGGGCAGACACCGGGGAATGGTTACGAAGGCTTTCCTGAAACGGATGGCATATCTGTACTTTATCCGGGAGGAATGGGTGCCGGATTCGGTATTTGAATATTTGATGCTGGAGATCCATAAGGGAGAGATCGGCGATGATATCTGTCATGGGGCAATGCTTTGGCACCTGTCCAAATGCATCCGGCTGACACAGGACGAGACTTCTTATATTGCAGGAACCGTAGGAAAGTTCCTGAACCGGGGAATTCTGCTTCCGTTCTTTAAGTCTTTTGCGGACATTGTAGATCTTCCACAGGAGCTGTTCCTGAAAACCTATCTGGTTTATAAAGGGGAAGAGCGGCAGGAAGTAGTTGTGAACTACAGTGTGGGAACAAGTGAGCTGCAGACATTGGACTTCCGCCCGTGCCGGATGGAGGAACGGATTCCGGGATATTATGTGCAGGAATTTGTTGTGTTCCATGGAGAACAGCTGTTATATCATTTCGCAGAGAAATATACCGGTAAGGTAACACTGATCGAGAGTGACAGTATCCGGAGTGATGCTTATTCGCAGGATGCACCGGAGAGCCGGTTTGAACGCCTGAATCAGATGCTGATCCATCAGGAAATGCGGGATGCGGAAGCATTGACCGCATCCATGGAAGAATATATGAAATACAGCCATGTATTTGAAGAGGTCATGAGGATCTTATAGAAAGGGGACAGCTTCATGCAGAAATTTTATTTGGGAATGGATGTATGTGCCGAATATACGCAGTTAAGCTTTTTTAATCAACAGACAAAAGAGCCGGAGTCTATCTGCCAGCTGAATACGGTTGATACCTATCTGCTGCCGAATGTGGCATTTTTCGGAAAAGAAAAAGGACAGTGGTATATCGGAAGTGATGCGCTGGAGCATCGATTCCATCAGAAAGGAACCATGCTGGAGCAGGTCGTGGAGAAGCTGGAATCTACGGAGCGGATGACGTTCCGGGAAGAAGATTATACCTACGAGGATGTGCTGCTGCTGATTCTGAAAGGGCATATCATGGATTTTATAAATCGATATGAGGATGCGCAGATCGAACGGCTGGTAGTGACCGTTTATAAATATTCGCATGCATTATTCCGGGTATTGCATATGTTGCAGGATGAGTTGGAACTATACGGAGATCGTTTCTTTATCATTGGGCACACCAGTGCGTATCTGCATTTTATTTTCCAACAGCCGGAGAGCCTCCGGAACAACAGCGTCGGGCTGTTCGATTACGGACCGGAGGGAATGGATTTCTACCGGGTAGATATCGCCAGGAGGACGACACCGCAGGTAGTAACCGTGATTCACAGAGACTATCAGGAACAGATGGGGTATTATCGGCTCTATGATGATAAACGGGAGCTGGATCAGAGATTTCTGGAGATTGTCAATGAAGTACTGCGGGAGTCCTATATGTCATCGGTATACCTGACAGGAGTGGGATTCTCAGAAGTATGGGCGAACGCATCCCAGAACGCACTGTGTAATGGCAGAAGGGTATTTGTCGGACAGAATATTTATACCAAGGGTGCCTGCTATGCGGCATATATCGGTTCCAATGTTATTAATCCTGCCAAATATATTGTAAATGCCGAGGATATGGTACACAGTGATATCGGAATTTTAAGCGGAGACGGTGCAGGCACGTTCATTCCGATCGCCAGAGGCGGCAGGGAATGGTATAATGTGCATGGAAAAATATATGTCTGCCTGGACGATACCAACCGGGTAGAATTATTATATAAGAATCATTATACAAAGGAAGCAATGCGTGAAATCATAGAGATTCACGGATTGCCATCCAGACCGAACAAGACGACCAGACTTTCGCTGGAGGTTGAGATGTACAGCGGGTGCAGGGGCTCAGTTGTGATTCGGGATGAAGGCTTTGGAAAACTATATCCGACAACGAACAAGATTTATCGTAAGGATTTTGTGCTGGATAAAGATGAGTAGACAGGAAGGATCAGGATTATGGGAAGAATTATTCTATGTCAGCCCAGACAGGCGGTAATTCCATATCGATTTACAAATACAAAGGTAGAGGTATATTCCTATGAGGAGCTGTGCTTTTATATTTACAATAATGTAGCACTGTTAAATCCGGAACAGTTTCAGGGGAAATTAGTGCAATGGATCAAGACAGAACTGGAGATGGAGGAGCTGGCGGACCGGTTGCTGGAGAAGCTGGCAGCAGAGGCATCTCTGACAGAGCTTCTGGTGACCATTCTTTCCGCAGGCAATTATTATGAAACGGCGGAGATTCAGCAGTTCCGGGATAAGCAGGAGCTTGTGGCATTACTGCCGGAGGAAGAGAAGCTGAAATTAAAGGCAGATAGCTTCCTGATGTATAAGAGACTGCTGAAGGCTATCTCGCTTTATAATACGATTCTTCGCAGGGAGGATCAGATCGAAGATCGGAGATTCCTCGGAGATGTGTATCATAATAAAGGGGTGGCACTGGCAAAAAATATGGAGGTTACGAATGCTAAGCTGGCATTTCTGGAGGCATTTGAACGGAATCAGAAGCCGGCATCTCTGGAAGCGTATATAGTACTTCGGTTACAGGAAGCGGAAGAAGCTGTGGTAGAGAAAGAAGCCAAAGCCTTTGGAATGGATGAGGCAGATTTCCAGCGCCTGATGGGTTTACTGGAAGATGCGACGGAGGATGCGGAAAGCACATCCGTCTACACCCGCTATCAGAAGGCACTGTACAATAAGGAGCGGGGAGATTATGAGGCATTTAATCAGCGGATCGATATGATGCTGAATCAGTGGAAAGAGGACTTTCGGGAGCAGATCGTATAAGCAGGAGATACTATGGGACTTTTTAAGAAGATAGCACAGATTTTCGGACGGACAGAGGTGGAAGAACCGACAGCCCTGGAGTCCATGGATGCGGACGAACAGGGAAAAAGAGAAGAAGAGGCAGAGCTGAATCACCATCTGGGGCAGATTGTAGATATTACTTATGAGCTGGAAGACCAGAAACGGGAATATGAGCTGGTAACGATGTATTTCTCAGATATTCAGCGGATTGAGCAGATGGAGCCGGGCAGGCTGAAGAATCTGGAGGAGGATGCGAGGAGGATCCTGATGCTGGAGGAGAACCGGCGGGAATTACAGCATATGCCAAAGCGTTTATCGGGAGAACGTTATAAGCTTTTAATGCGTCTGGAGGGAGATATCCCGGAGGCATTAAAACGGTTGGAAGAGTTAGAGACAATGCGGGGGAAGATCAAGCGGGATCTGGAATACCTGGAGGGGGAGAAAGGTGCTCTGCGTTATGAAGAGGAGGAGCTCCAGAAAAAACAGAAAACACTCCGGAACAGTGCGATTGTGGTCGGGATACTTGCAGCAATCACGATTATCGGTTTCCTGGTACTGTCAATGGAATATCAGATTGAACTGACGATTCCGGGAGCGGCAATTGCAATTGTGGCAATGATCGCCGAGTTTCTGATCTTTGCATCCTACAGCCGGGCGGAGACCGAGCGGAAGCTGTGCTATCGTAAGCATAACCGGGCAATCCTGCTGCAGAATAAGGTGAAGATCAAATGGTTGAATAATACGAACAGTCTGGATTATCTGTATGCCAAGTTCGAGGTGAATACGCAGAAAGAACTGGCATATGACTGGGAACAATATCAGGCAATGGTAGCGGAGGAGGAGCAGTATCAGCGCAATACAGGAGATCTCCGGGTATATCAGGAAGAATTGCTTGATATTCTGCAGGATGCCGGAGTGCGGGATGCGGATATCTGGCTGAAACAACTGGCAGCACTGGTAGACAAGCGTGAAATGGTAGAGGTGAAGCATTCTCTGAATGTACGCAGACAGAAGCTGCGAGAGGGCATGAAGAGCAATGAAGAGCAGCGGCAGAACAGCTTCACCTGTGTGAAGGGAATCCTCACGGAATATCCGGAGCTGAAAGAGCAGGCGAAGGAAGTTCTGACCTCATATCATATTGCGGTATGAAAAGATAGTAGTTTGATACTTAAAAATTGGTAGTTCCAATTGACAAATGAACAAGACCACCTTATAATTGGTACGACCAATTATAAGAAGGGTGGTACATATGAAGTACATGAAACAATTTGGCATTATTCTTGCCATATCATTTGCAGGGGAAATATTAAATTATCTGGTTCCCCTTCCGATTCCGGCCAGTATCTATGGTCTGGTATTAATGTTCCTGGCGTTATGTTTTAAGCTGATCAAGGTGGAGGATGTAAAAACAACATCCTATTTTATGATAGAAATCATGCCTATGATGTTTATTCCGGCGGCGGTCGGACTCCTGACATCCTGGAATGTGATACAGTCTAACCTGATCGCATATGTCCTGATCACGGTTGTTTCTACATTTCTGGTTATGGTGATATCCGGTCATATCACACAGGTTATGATTCGTATGGAAGAAAAGAGGCATGGAAAGAAATGAGTTTTTTTGAAGATTCGGTATTTTTCGGAATGATCGTAAGCGTGGCTACTTATGGTCTGGGAAGCTTATTACATAAGAAATTTAAACTGGCGATTTTTAATCCGCTGTTGATCTCCGTGATTCTGGTGATCGTGATTCTGGCAGTTTCTCATATTGATTATGATGTTTATTATTCCGGAGCGAAATATTTAAGTTATCTCCTGACCCCGGCCACGGTCTGTCTGGCGGTTCCTCTTTATGAGAAGCTGGAGCTGTTGAAGAATAACTGGAAAGCAATCTTTGCGGGCATTACGGCAGGAGTTCTGGCTTCGTTGTGCTGCATTCTTGTCATGAGCCTTATCTGTAGATTATCCCATGAGGAATATGTCACATTCCTTCCGAAGTCTATTACGACAGCAATCGGTATGGGCATTTCGGAGGAGTTAGGCGGCTACGTTACACTGACTGTTGCAGTCATTATTATAACCGGTGTGCTGGGAAATATGTTTGCACCGGCAATCTGCCGGATCTTCCGGATACAGGAACCGATTGCTAAAGGAATTGCAATCGGTACGGCGTCTCATGCAGTGGGAACAGCAAAGGCAATCGAGATGGGTGAGGTAGAAGGCGCAATGAGCAGCCTGTCCATAGCAGTTGCCGGAGTATTAACGGTGGGTGGCTCGGTTCTGTTTTCTAATTTTCTGTGATACAGGTTCTATCATTGATGAAAGAAACAGGTGAACCGGAATATATGGATCAGAAAATGGTATAAAACAGGAGACGGCAGAAAACGGGTAATAATATAGATCAGGAGATGAAGGATGGAAGGGAACAGAGAATATCAAAAGGTGATTGATTATTTATGTGATGAGATCCGGGAAGGCAGGATCAGACAGGGGGATCGCCTGCCGACAGAAAGGGTTCTCTCGGAACAACTGCAGATCAGCCGGAACTCTACAAGAGAAGCACTGCGTAGTATGGACTATATGGGAATTATTGAGAGTGTTCAGGGCTCCGGAAATTATTATACCGGAAATGTATCCAAACGATTATCGGAAATGCTGCGTATATTCCTGCGGATCAAGCTGGTGACACGGGAGGAAATCTGTGATTTCCGCAGGACGATGGAGAAGGCAATCTGTGCCTCTGTGATTGAGAATCCGAAAGCGAAGATGCAGGAGGTGGAAAGCTTGCTGGAACAGGGCAATACCGGAGAGCAGGAAGAGGATGCGGCAGAGCATGACCGGCAGTTTCATTATCTGCTGGCGACTGCTTCGGGAAATCATCTCTGGATGGAGCTGATGGATGCAGTCTCGGATGTTTACCGGGAATGGATCGATGAAATCCTGAGACAGAGTGATGAGCAGACCAAACAGGCACTCCACCGGGCACATCGCGAGATCTTCCGGGCACTGAAGGAGAAAGACCGGGAGGCATGCGAAGCTGCTATCGATGCACATTATGATCTGGTGGCAATAACACAAAATACTTGATTTTATCAGCACATAGCGGTAGTATTAAACAGATAAAGTTTAAATACTAATAAGACCTGTATAAGAGCTACAGGTTAAAAGAGGTTTATAAATCAGGAGGAGAATTATGCACAAGGAATTGGAAAAGACCTACAATCCGCAGGAGATTGAGGGACGCATTTACAGTAAATGGCTGGAAAAGAAGTATTTTCATGCGGAAGTGGATCGGAGTAAGAAACCTTTTACTATCGTGATGCCGCCACCGAATATCACGGGACAGCTTCATATGGGACATGCATTGGATAATACTATGCAGGATATCCTGATTCGGTTTAAACGTATGCAGGGATATAATGCATTATGGCAGCCGGGTACAGATCATGCCGCGATCGCAACAGAGGTTAAGGTTATTGAGGCTCTGAAAAAGGAAGGCATTGACAAGCATGATCTGGGCCGTGAGAAGTTCCTGGATCGTGTGTGGGACTGGAGAAAAGAGTATGGTGGACGGATTGTAAATCAGTTAAAGAAGATGGGTTCTTCCGCAGACTGGGATCGTGAACGGTTCACCATGGATGAGGGAAATAATAAGGCAGTTACGGAAGTATTCTGTAATCTGTATGAGAAGGGTTATATTTATAAAGGTTCCCGGATCGTAAACTGGTGTCCGGTATGTCAGACAACCATTTCGGATGCAGAGGTAATTCATGAGGAGCAGGAGGGTCATTTCTGGCATATTAAGTATCCGGTAGTCGGTGAGGAAGGCAGATTTGTTGAGATCGCTACCACACGTCCGGAGACATTGCTGGGTGATACCGCAGTAGCGGTTAATCCGGAGGATGAACGTTATCAGGATATCATTGGCAAGACACTGAAACTGCCACTGACGGACCGTGAGATCCCGGTTATTGCAGATGCATATGTGGATAAAGAGTTCGGAACCGGCTGTGTGAAGATTACACCGGCACATGACCCGAACGACTTTGAGGTTGGCAAGCGTCATAATCTGGAAGAGATTAATATCATGAATGATGATGCAACCATTAATGAACTGGGCGGCAAGTATGCCGGCATGGATCGCTATGAGGCCAGAAAGGCAATGGTTGCGGATCTGGATGCATTGGGACTGCTTGTAAAGGTAGTGCCGCATACACATATGGTAGGTACGCATGACAGATGTAAGACAACCGTGGAGCCATTGGTAAAACCGCAGTGGTTTGTTAAGATGGAAGAGATGGCGAAGCCGGCAAAGCAGGCAGTTGTGGATGGTGAGTTAAAGCTTGTTCCGGAACGTATGGATAAGACATATTATAACTGGCTGGACAATATCCGTGACTGGTGTATTTCCAGACAGCTGTGGTGGGGACACCGGATCCCGGCATGGTACTGTCAGGATTGCGGAGAGACGATCGTAGCCAGACAGACACCTTGTACCTGTCCGAAGTGTCAGAGCAAGAACTTAAAACAGGATGAGGATACACTGGACACCTGGTTCTCATCAGCCCTGTGGCCATTCTCCACTCTTGGCTGGCCGGAGAAGACAGAGGATCTGGATTATTTCTATCCGACCAATGTACTGGTTACCGGATATGATATCATCTTCTTCTGGGTTATCCGTATGGTATTTTCCGGCATTGAACAGACCGGAAAACTGCCGTTTGACCATGTTTTATTCCATGGCCTGGTACGGGATGATCAGGGACGCAAGATGAGTAAATCACTCGGAAACGGTATTGATCCGTTAGAGGTTATTGATAAATACGGTGCAGATGCACTGCGTCTGACACTGATCACCGGTAATGCACCGGGTAATGATATGCGTTTCTACTGGGAGCGTGTAGAAGCAAGCCGGAACTTTGCAAATAAGATCTGGAATGCATCCCGATTCATTATGATGAATATGGAGAAGGCAGATACCGCAGAGGTTGATTTAAGCAAGCTTACACAGGCAGACCGCTGGATCCTGTCCAAGGTAAATACATTGGCAAAAGAAGCAACCGAGAATCTGGAGAAGTTTGAGATGGGTATTGCTGCAGATAAGGTCCATAGCTTTATCTGGGAAGAGTTCTGCGACTGGTATATCGAGATGGTAAAACCGCGTCTGTGGAATGATGAAGACGAGACCAAGGCAGCAGCTATCTGGACGTTAAAGACAGTTCTGATCCAGTCATTAAAGCTTCTGCATCCGTATATGCCATTTATTACAGAGGAGATTTTCTGCAACCTGCAGGATGAGGAAGAATCCATTATGATCTCTAAGTGGCCGGAGGTCAGAGAAGAATGGAACTTTGCTGAGGATGAGGCCGCCGTTGACACGATCAAGGCAGCTGTTCGCGGTATCCGGAATATCCGGACTGAGATGAATGTAGCTCCAAGCAAGAAGGCAACCGTTTATGTTGTATCAGAGAAGGAGAGTGTACGGGATATTTTCGAGAATAGTAAGGTATTCTTTGCAACACTCGGATATGCCAGTGAGGTACATGTTCAGGCAGACAAGACCGGAATTGCAGAGGATGCAGTATCCGTTCTGATCCATGACGCAGCACTTTATATGCCATTTGCAGAGCTGGTTGACATCGAGAAAGAAATCGAGCGACTGACAAAGGAGCAGGGAAGACTCCAGGGTGAGATCAAGCGTGCACAGGGCATGCTGAATAATCCGAAGTTCGTGGAAAAGGCACCGGCAGCCAAGATTGAAGAAGAGAAGGGCAAGCTGGAGAAGTACACGCAGATGTTAGCTCAGGTAGAAGAACGTTTAGGACAGTTAAAATAGCATAGGCATAGGAAATAACCGGCAGAATAAAATAAAAAGGCCGTATAAAAAATGTACAGTTTGTCAACAATGTAGATGTAACAAGTATTTATTACATTAAAGGAGGACATGAAGATGTCTGAGAACAACTACTCAAACGAGACAAACTGCACCGATTCTGCAAGTAATGCAAAGAACAGCTCTAAGAATAAGGCAAGCAATAAGGCTTCTGATTCTGCCAAGAGCAGTAATAAAGCTACAAACAGCAGCAAAGCATCCAAGGATTACGAGTAGGAATTACAACAGAAGAATAAAGGCCGGGATCTCAGAAAGGATTCCGGCCTTTTGCGTGCAGGTGCTGGTGACGAGGAAGGCATCATGTGTGACAAAGCGATCATAAGGCTTGCATAACCGGTATAAATTGTAGTATAATACATTCTGGTTTTAATAATTCTATGTCAGAAAATAGGATGAAGAAGGACATAGAGGAACATGAAGGAGGAGAAAAATGGATAATAACGTAAATAACACAGGAAATCAGACACCTGGAAAAGCAGTTGCCGCTTTGATCTTAGGTATTGCTTCTATCGTAACATCTTGTGGTGGTCTCGGTTTGATTTGTGCAATCATTGACCTTGTATTATGTGGCCAGTTAGGTAATGAGTACCCGGAGCTTCCACAGCAGGCTAAGGTTGGTAAGATCCTTGGTATCATTGGTCTGGTTCTTAGCATCATTGCATTGATTGTATGGATTATCGTTGGTGTAACAACAGGCGTTGCACTTTCTGATGCATTTAATTCTTCTTATTACTAAGATATAGTGCTTGTATAAAGAGCGCTAAAGAACGCTAAAGAGCGGCAGATTTAATCTGCCGCTCTTTGCAGTTATATACCTTGTCTGCAAATAGTATGTATCAGATTATATTTGATTCTGTCCGGTAGCTTATGTTAGAATAGAATAAATATTGATAAGGGGGGAACGGAATGCACCTGAATCAGTTTCAGAAACAGATAGTGCAAATGCTATTTGCAATGATAATTCTGGTGATTGCGTCATTAATTCGTATAATTCGACCGGAGAATTTATATTGGAATATAGTGCTGTTCTTGTTGGTTTATATTATATATATCAGTATGGCGGTTGTCTGGCTTTTGAGTCTGCATCACAGGATCATGCAGAAAAATTTGCGTAGACATTTGATCGGAACTGCAGTTCTGATCTGTTTTTGGATCTTGCTTCGGTCTATCAGGCATCGGTTGTTATGGGATGGAGTTGTCAGCCGATATGCATGGTACGGATATTATATCCCAATGATTTTAATTCCGTTGTTGAGCTTCTATGCGGCATTAAGTATGGGAAAGCGGGAGGATTATAATATTCCTGCCCGTTGGAAACTGCTTTGGATACCGGCGGTCGTTTTGATTCTGGGAATTCTGACAAATGAGTTTCATCATTTAGCGTTTCGGATTGTGGCGGAAAATCCGGAACAATATAGCAGAGGAGTTTTATATCTTTGCGCTGCTATATGGATTGCAGTATTGGAAAGCAGTACAATTGTATTGCTTTTAAGAAAAAGCTTGATTTTGAATATCGGAAAGGAGAAGCTGCTTCCTTTTGCCGTATTGGGTCTGGCCGGTTTTTACTGTTTATTGTATGCGATAAATATGAAAACTTTTGGGTTTATAGAAATGACAGCCGCATTGGCACTGTTTCATGCATGTATTTGGGAAAGCTGTATTGCAATCGGAACAGTTCCGGTGAATACAAATTATGAAGAGTTTTTCTATCATTCAGGATTGAAAATGCAGATTGTCGATTGGATGGGAAAAGTCTGTTATCGCTCCGAGCATCAGACGCTGGATATATGCGGATATCTGGAGGATATCAGACAGGGACGTGTAATATTACCGGATGAAGATACAGAATTACACAGTGCACCCGTACAGGGAGGATATATTGTCTGGCAGTATTTCGCAGCTGAATGAACTGATTCGAGAAAAGCAACGGACAGAGCAGGTACTGCGTGAACAGACAGAGCTTATGCAGCGGGAATATGAAATAGAGTCCAGACGTATGCAGATACAGAAGATGAACGGAATCTATCAGCTGGTGGCAGAGGAAACCAGAGAAAAATGCGGACGGATTCTGCTCGAGGTCGAAAAGCTAAAGAAAATCAATGAAATCGAGGCACAGAGAAGGCAGCTGATCCGAATCCATATGGAAGGTGTATATATTAAGCGGCGTTGCAATCTGTTAATGATCCGAGAGAGTATGGGGCGGATTCCGGTCGAGGAATTGCATTTTTGCTTTGAGGAAAGCCTTAATAATCTGGAGATTTGTGGTGTTAAGGCATCTTTACTAATGCAGTTAAAGGGGAGCCTGCATGAAAAAACTGCAGTTCTGCTATATGACATACTGGAAGAGGTTATGGAACAGATTTTGTTTACAGCCTCCCGGGTATACGTTGTACTTGCTGAAGATAATTACCGGATCATGAAGCTGTCTATATTTATCTACAGTCTTGGGAAGATTACGGATATACGGATGCCGGCGGTATTGGATCAACCGTTACAGGAACACAGGGCAGCATATTTCTTTAAAAAAGAGGAGGATGCAGAATATTTGTTTTCTGTCAGATTTCCGGGGAGGTGAAGGGAATGGATACATTTCAGATGATTTCGGAGATACATAGGGTTGGTCTGTTATCTTGTATGCTTGGAATTTATACAGTTGCAGTGTTTCTGTTTATACAGCAGATTTATAATCGGAATACCGAGATCGGCAGTGTCTTACTGCTGGTCTGGCTCGCTGTATGGACGACAGAATTGATTCTATTATTTGCAGAAAATGTCATGCTTCAACGACAGGAACCGGGGAACCCGGCGGTGGGTGGAATGCCGGTTTGGATTATATGGGCAATAGTAATAGTTTCTACACTTTGGATTTTTAATATGATCTGGCATTCACGGCGCAGAGAACAGTTACAGGTCAGCGTCAAATCTATACGGGAAGGGATTGACAATCTGCCGGTTGCATTAGCATTTTTTCGGGAAAATGGCCAGGTCGCATTAGCAAACCGCAGGATGTATCAGATATCGAATGAATTGACAGGCAGTACGGTGATATCAGAACAAGAGCTATATCGGATATTGGAGGGAAAACTGTCACAGATACAGGGGATAGAACTCACGGAGCTGGATCGTCCGACACTGGAGCTCGCGGATGGCTCGATCTGGGGAGTGACCGGTGAGCAGATCCGGCTTCAGAATGAGAGCTATGACCAGGTGAATTTGTTAGATATTACAAAGTTTTGTCAGCTATATAGACAGCTGGAGGCAGAGCAACAGGAGCTTTTGAAGAGGAAGGACCAGATAGAAGAATTGTCAGAGATGATAGAAGAAATGAAGCATGAGGAGGCAGTCCTGAATTCAAAAATCCGTATACATAATGATATGGGTAAAGCGGCATTAAGCACCAGACTTCTTTTGCAGAAAAGGAGCCTTACAAAAGAAGAAATCCTGAACGGTGCAGAAGTATGGGAGGGGGTAATCGGCTGTCTGGGTGAGAATGACCGGTTGCAATGGCTGACAGGGCAGAATGCAAACGACCGGCAGATGCTGGATGAAATCATAGAATCTGCGAGAAAGCTGGGGTGCAGGGTTGTACTTAAAGAAGATGGGGAAATGAGCCGTAAGCAGGCGGGAATACTACGGATGGTATTGAGGGAAGCAATCATAAATGCAATCAGACATGCGGGTGCCAGTGAAGTTTATGTTGATATTATAAATGAGAAAAAACAATGGATACTCCAAATAACAGATAATGGAAAAAGCACCCCATCAGAATTAAAAGAGGGTGGTGGATTGACTGGGATCAGGCAGCGTGTAGAAGCATCAGGCGGAGAGGTGGAGATTCGTTTGGAGCCTCAATTCAAGCTGGTGGTATGGCTGTCCAATATAGATATCGATCAGGAAGAGATTTCTGCTGAAAAGGATGGAGGGAAGAGAAAGGAGGAACAGGATGTTTCGGATTTTATTGGTAGATGACTCCAGACAGTCCAGATATTATATCCAGGGATTGATCGCAGAAGAATCGGAATATGAGATAATTGCTTCAATCGAGAGCGCTGCAAATGCAGAATTGTATTGTGTAAAGCATAGTGTTGATATGATATTGATGGATGTGTGTACAGCGGATAATGCAAGCGGTCTGATGGCAGCAAAGCAATTAAAGAAAAAATATCCCGGGATTCAGATAATTATTATTACATCATTGCCGGAATATAGTTTTATGAAAAAAGCAATGGAAGCCGGATGCGAAGGCTTCTGGTATAAGGAGTATGGAGATGCAGAGCTGTTAGATGTAATGCAAAGAGTTAGAAGCGGTGAACGGGTGTATCCGGAGCGGGCACCGGTTGTACCGATTGGCGATGCATACAGTCCGGATTTTTCGGAACGTGAGCTTGAAATTATACGATTGTTGTCTGAAGGGTATTCCAGACAGGAAATTGCAGACCGGTTATTTATATCGCCTCGGACAGTTCGGTTTCATATTGATAGTATGAAGGAAAAGACAGGATATGAAGATACTATGCAGCTGGTGTCAGAGATGCTGCTGCGAAAGCTGGTAGCAGAAGACTTATAATTCGGGGAATAACTGCCATTTTAGGCAGTTATTTTTTTGCGGCGAAATAAGTAGAATATAAATAGAATATTGGCGGAAAAGACAAAATGTCAGATTTTATGGGAAAAGTAATTGCAGTAAGGCGGGATTTGAGCAGAAAATAAGAGGAGGTATGGAATATGGGATTAATAAGAGCACTTGCAGGTGCAACCGGAGGCGTGCTGGCAGATCAGTGGAAGGAGTTTTTTTATTGCGAAGCACTCCCTGCAGATGTACTTGTAACAAAGGGAGAAAAAAAACTTGGGAGTCGTTCTTCTAATACAAAAGGAGAAGATAATATTATCACAAATGGTTCAACCATAGCAGTGGCAGACGGTCAGTGTATGATCATTGTTGAACAGGGAAAAGTTGTAGATATTTGTGCAGAACCGGGAGAGTTTACATATGACAGCTCTACAGAACCCTCTGTATTTTGCGGAGACCTCAGTCATAATATTCCGGCAGTTCTTAAAAACATTGGAAAACGGTTTACTTTTGGCGGAGAGGCACCCAAGGATCAGAGAGTTTATTATTTTAATACAAAGGAATTGCTGGGGAATAAATACGGCACGCCGACTCCGGTTCCATTCCGGGTAGTGGATACAAACATTGGTCTGGATGTGGATATCAGTATCCGATGTTTTGGGGAATACAGCTACCGGATCACGAATCCGATTTTGTTTTATACCAATGTATGCGGAAATATTTCGGGGGCATATAACCGCGCAGAAATCGATGGACAGTTGAAGACAGAGCTGCTGACCGCACTTCAGCCGGCATTTGCAAAGATTAGTGATATGGGCATTCGATACTCAGCGCTGCCGGGGCATACAGTTGAATTGGCAGAGGCATTGAATGAGGTGCTTTCCAGAAAGTGGGGAGAACTAAGAGGTATTGAAATAGTATCCTTTGGTTTATCATCGGTGAAGGCAAGTGATGAAGATGAGCAGATGATCAAAGAGCTTCAGAAAAATGCAACCTTCCGGAATCCTAACATGGCAGCGGCACATATGGTAGGGGCACAGGCAGCGGCAATGCAGGCGGCAGCCCGGAATGAAAGTGCCGGACCGGCAATGGCATTCATGGGAATGAACATGGCCGGGCAGATGGGAGGAGCAAATGCGGCGACTTTATTTCAGATGGGACAGCAGGGAGGTTATCAGCAGGCACCGCAGATGGGGCAGCAGGGAGGCTATCAGCAGGCACCGCAAGGGGTTAATGGCTGGGTCTGCACGTGCGGAGCGGTAAATAAGGGTAAGTTTTGTTCTGAATGCGGAACTCCCAAGCCGGCAGGTATGCCATTGTACCGATGTGATAAATGCGGATGGGAGCCGGAGGATCCGGCACATCCACCAAAGTTCTGTCCGGAGTGTGGGGATCCGTTTAACGACAGTGACAGACTATAGATCGGAAAGGAGGATACTTATATGGGTTTATTTGGAAAGATGTTTGAAAAGAAAACATGCGCATTGTGTGGTGGCGACATAGGGTTGTTTGGAAATCGGAAACTGGAAGATGGTAATATGTGCAAGGACTGCGCAGCGTTACTATCGCCATGGTTCAGTGATCGGAAAAACAGTACGGTTGCCGAAATACAGGAACAATTAACATATAGAGAAGAAAACCGGGCGAAACTGGAAACTTTTCATACTACCCGTTCGCTTGGAAGAAATAATAAGGTCCTAATTGATGAAGAGCAGAGTCTTTTTATGGTTTCCAGAACGAAAAATATAAAGGATGAGAATCCGGATATATTGGCGTTTTCACAGGTGACAGGATGTGATCTGGATATTGAAGAAGAAAAAAATGAGATTACATATGAAGATAAGGATGGAAACGAAGTCAGCTATAATCCGAAACGGTATGAATATGAATATAATTTTTATATAATTATTCGAGTGAATCATCCGTATTTTGATGAGATAAAGTTTCTGTTGAATTCATCAAGCATCAATGGAAAAGGAACAGAATATAATCAATATAAAGAAATGGGAAGAGAAATCTGCGATCTGTTATCGGATGCACGACAGAGTATCCGGAATCAGATTGCTGAGGCGAAGGCACCAAAAGCAGCTATGACTTGTCCGTTTTGTGGAGCGACTACAGTTCCGGATGCGAATGGTTGTTGCGAATATTGCGGTGGAGCCATGAATGTCTAGACAGATATTTTGCCCATATTATATGGTAAAATATAAATTAAAGAAGAGGAGGAACGTATTATGGAAAAAGCACCTGGAAAAGCAATAGCAGCATTGATCCTGGGAATTGCATCGCTTCTGACCGGTTGTGGAGGTGTCGGATTGATTTGTGCAATCATAGACCTGGTATTATGCAGTCAGCTGAGCAAGGAGTATCCGGAATTGCCGAAGCAGGCAAAGGTCGGTAAAGTATTGGGAATCATAGGTTTGATTCTGGGTATTATCGGCTTGATAGTAATTATAGCTATGGCGGCAACCGGGGCAATCGCAGGATTGTCATCAAACTACTAATACAGAATAATAGGTGGCGGCAGAGGTATCTCTGCCGCTGTCGGCATATGAGCGGTAAGGCACATCGTGCCGGATGGACGAATATGATAAGATATAAAGTAAAATGGTGGTGAGCATTATGGTACCGACCATCGAAAATATCAATATTCGTCATATTATCCGGAAGGCAGTGGAAGAAAATGCGATTATCATAGATGTGAGAAGCCGACAGGCTTTTAATAACGGGCATATACCGATGGCGATGAGTCTTCCGTTTGAAGAAATCCAGAGTGGAAGAGTATGGATTCCGAAGAATCGAACACTGATCGTATATTGTGAGCATGGTGTCAACAGTATGAATGCAGCACGGATTCTGGCAGAGAGGGGATATCGGGTGATCAATACAGTGGGAGGAATAAAACAATACAATAAAGATTTAACCGTAAGCCGGCAGTAATGCCGGCTTTTTCTTGACAGTTGACGGGTAGAAACGTACAATAAACTAGAAGTAATAGACATTAATAGAAAGTGTAGAAATGAATGATGAATAAGGTAGAGTTGATAGCACCCTGTCATTTTGGACTGGAATCAGTGCTGAAGAGAGAAATACAGGATTTGGGATATGAAATTGTACAGGTGGAAGATGGCAGAATTACCTTTTGCGGTGATATGGAAGCTCTTGCACGTGCAAATGTTTTTATAAGAACGGCAGAACGTATTATGGTGAAGGTTGGTGGATTCCCGGCGAAAACCTTCGATGAATTATTTGAGGCCACCAAGGCTTTACACTGGGAGGATTATCTTCCGAAGGATGCAAAGTTCTGGGTGTCAAAGGCATCTACAAAGAATAGTGCATTGTTCAGTGCATCTGACATTCAATCAATTGTGAAAAAGGCAATCGTGGAGCGGTTAAAGACCGTGTATCATGTGAATTGGTTTGATGAGGATGGGGCAGAATATCCGATCCGGGTATTTATTAATAAAGATATGGTAAGTATTGCATTAGATGCGTCCGGTATTTCACTGCATAAGCGGGGATACCGGCAGCTGGTCGGTAAGGCACCGATTTCTGAAACACTGGCTTCCGCACTGATCATGCTGACACCTTGGAACAAGGACCGGATTCTGGTGGATCCGTTCTGCGGCAGTGGTACGTTTCCAATTGAGGCGGCCATGATCGGAGCGAAGATCGCACCGGGAATGAAGCGGACATTTACCGGACAGAAATGGACAAACATCACACCGGAGTCTGCATGGAAGGCTGCGGTTACAGAGGCAGAGGATCGGATACTCCGGGATGTTAAGATGAACATTCAGGGATATGATATTGATAGCAGCATTGTGAAATGCGCAATGGAAAATGCGAGGGTTGCCGGAGTCGGTGATCAGATTCATTTCCAGCAGAGAAGTGTGGCGGAGTTAAGTAATCCGAAAAAATATGGGTTTATCATTACCAATCCGCCATATGGAGAACGACTCGAGGAACAGGATGAGCTTCCGGATCTGTACCGGATGATAGGCAAGAGCTTTGATAGACTGGATACCTGGTCAAAATATATTATCACTTCTTATGCGGAGGCCGAGAAGTATCTGGGGAAGAAGGCAACGAAAAACCGGAAGATTTATAATGGTATGATTAAGGCATATTATTATCAATATTTGGGACCAAAGCCTCCGAGACAGCCACGGCCGGAGCAGGGAGAGAGAAGTATTTAGCAGAAAGGGATTGTACACTTGAAGAAATTAATTGGTGCGATATTCGTACTGGTATTTGCAATCATGATCATATTTTCACTGACCGAACATTCGGAGGTTCAGGTGAAGCGCACGACGGCCAGAAATTTTTCAAGCGAATTTTTAAGTGATCTGGCAGAGATGGATAATCAGAAAGGCGTGTCAGTTGTTGTCGGGCAGGAGACATTATCCTTTGTGGAGGAGAAACCATATGTGAGTGCGAAGGGATGCCTGATGTTTCCGGTTGATCAGTTAACGGATGCATTTAATTGTTCCACACAGGTATATGAGAATGGAAATATTCTGATCGAGAAGGGCTCAAATTCTATCAGTCTGTACACAAACAGTGCGGCAGCAAACATTAATGGGCAGCTTGTAGAACTGAAGGATAAGGTGCAGATCGTTTCGGATAAGTTATATGTGCCGATTGGAGATATCGCACAGTATATTAATTATGATTTTGTAATGAATTATAAAACTGCGTCAGCGTCTATGGCACGAATCGCAGCAGAAGTAGAGCTGCCAAAGCATTATGACATGAGAGAGCTGGAAAGAGTGACGCCGGTACGGGATCAGGGACTCTATGGTACCTGTTGGGCGTTTGCTTCATTGGCTGCTCTGGAAACGACTCTGACACCGCAGGAGAATCTGATGTTTTCTCCGGATCATATGAGCCTGTGTAATAGCTTTAGCCTGGGTCAGAACGAGGGTGGAGAGTATACGATGGCAATTGCCTATATGGCCAGCTGGCAGGGACCGGTGTACGAGTCGGACGATCCGTACGGAGATGGTAAAACGAACCCGGATCTGAAAGCAAGAAAGCATCTGGAGGAAGCACAGATTCTGGCACCGAAGGATTATGTGGCAATCAAGGAAGCCATTTATAAATACGGAGCGGTCGAGACTTCTATTTATACGCAGATGAAGACGGCAAACAGCTGGTCCGGCTACTATAACCGGGAGCGTGCGACATATTATTACAATCAGGAGGCCACCTGTAATCATGACATTATCATTGTAGGTTGGGATGATGATTTTCCCAAGGAGTATTTCACGATCACACCGGAAAATGACGGAGCCTTTATCTGTAAGAACAGCTGGGGCACGGAGTTTGGCGAGGACGGTTACTTCTATGTCTCCTATGAGGATGCCAATATAGGAACTACCAATGTGGTATATACAAAGCTCGGAGACGCAAACAATTTTGATAACATCTATCAGTCCGATCTTCTGGGATGGCGTGGGCAGCTCGGCTATGAGAAAGATCAGGCTTATTTTGCTAATGTATATCGGGCAGGAGAGGATGAAGAGCTAGCAGCAGTCTCGTTCTATGCGACAGATGTGGACACCACCTACCAGGTATATGTGGTGCCGGAATTCGAGGATGAAGACAGCCTGAATGACCGGAAGCTGGTAGCGGAGGGCAGCTTTGAACAGGCCGGTTATTATACGGTCCGGTTGGATGAGGCGATAAAGCTGAAAGACAATCAGAAGTTTGCGGTGGTTGTGCATATACAGACGCCGGGTGCCGTACATCCGGTAGCCATTGAGTATGATGCGGATTCCAGAACCAGAGAGTTCGATATTACGGACGGAGAGGGTTATATCAGTCTGTACGGAAATAAGTGGATGAGTGCGGAGAAGAATAAGGACTGCAATCTGTGTCTGAAGGCATTTACGAACGATAGAAGTAAGAAATAAAATACAAATTGCAAAAAACAGCAATATAAGAAAATAGAAAAAATAAGGAAGGATACAAGATGAAACGATTAATATTTGCAACGGGAAATAAGGACAAGATGCGGGAAATCCGGGAGATTATGGCAGGACTGGACTATGAGATTTTATCAATGAAGGAAGCCGGAATCGATGTGGATATTGTAGAGGATGGAACTACGTTTCAGGAAAATGCACTGATCAAGGCACGGGCAATCCATGCACTCTGCCATGAGCTGGTTCTGGCAGACGATTCGGGGCTGGAGGTAGACTATATGGATAAGCAGCCGGGAGTATTCTCTCATCGGTTTGGCGGCGAGGATACTCCATATTCGATCAAGAATCAGATGATCATCGACCGGCTGGAGGGAGTACCGGATGATAAGAGAACAGCACGGTTTATGTGTGCGATCGCAGCTGTTTTTCCGGATGGCAGAGAGGTCGTAAAAGAGGCTGCAATGGAGGGCATTATCGGTTATCATGAGGCAGGAGCAAACGGCTTTGGCTATGATCCGATCTTTTTTCTGCCGGAATACGGCTGCACCAGTGCAGAACTGACACCGGAGCAGAAAAATGCGATCAGCCACAGAGGGAAGGCACTTCGACTCATGCGGGAAGAGCTGGAGAAGGCTGAGTAAGAGATATGCTTGACAGTTCAGTGGAAGGACAAGGAACAGTGAAAGCCGACAGTAGGAGGATTGAAATGCGGATTTTGGTAGTGAGTGATTCTCACGGAAGAAATGACTATGTAGTGCAGGCGGTAGAGCAGGCAGAACGGACCGGCTATATTGATGTGTTGATTCATCTGGGCGATGTAGAGGATGATGTGGAGGAGCTGGAGTCTCTGATCGATGGTGACACTTATATTGTTGCAGGGAATAACGACGGAAGTCTGGCACTTCCGGATCACATGACGATCGAGCTATGCGGCAAGCGGATATTTCTGACACATGGACACCGCTATATGGTGAACTATGATCTGAACCGGCTGGGGATGTTTGGAACAATGAACCGGATGGATATCGTGATGTTTGGACATACTCATTATCCATATCTGGATCGGGGTGAGGATATCACGCTGCTGAATCCGGGGAGTCTCGCATATCCGCGGCAGGAGGGTAGAGCCAGAACATTTATGCTCATGGAAATGGATGAGCAGGGCAATGTGGAGTATCACTGGCAGGAATTGGAAGAAGAGGATAAGAAAGCATCCAAAAAGGGATGGCTTGGCCGGTTGTTTGGTGATTGAGATGATTGGAATCGGCGGGAAGAATTAAGGAAAACAGGCAGGAGAGAATGCATGAAAAAGGGCAGTGAACATGAAGTAATTATTCAGGAATACGAGTTTCCAAATAAGGGAATTGCATATATAGAAGATCGGAAAGTGACCATAAAGGGGGCATTTGCCGGACAGAAGGTGCGCATCCGGATCACTAAGGCGAAAAACGGAAAGGCAGAAGGCCGTCTGCTGGAGGTGCTGGAGAAATCCCCACAGGAAACGGCAGAGCCGGTATGTAAGCATTTCGGACAGTGTGGTGGCTGCACATATCAGACATTTCCATATGAAACGCAGCTGCAGATCAAAGCAGATCAGGTACAGAGACTGATCAATCAGGTGTGCCCGGAATATACATGGGAAGGAATCATCGGAAGTCCGGTAGTAGAAGGATATCGGAATAAAATGGAGTTCTCATTCGGAGATGAATATAAGGATGGTCCGTTAGCACTCGGACTGCATAAAAAGGGGAGCTTCTATGATCTGGTTACAGTAACGGATTGCAAGATTGTGGATTCGGATTATAATCAGGTGCTGGCATGTACGCTGGAGCATTTTGCGGAACGAAGCATCCCATATTTTAAGAAGATGAGTCATGAGGGAAGCCTGCGTCATCTGGTGGTGCGTCAGACGGCGAGATCCAAGGATATGCTGATCAATCTGGTAGTCAGCAGCCAGATCGCAGGGAAAGCAGTGGGAGAAGCAGGCACAGAGGATGTGGATGCCTCAAGATCCGCGCAAGAGCCGGGAAGCAGTAAGGCAGCGAGCCGTGAGCAGATAGAGGAGTATCTGGATACAGCAGGCTGGTTGGAGAAGCTGCAGGCCCTGATACTTCACGGAAGAATTGCCGGAGTGCTTCTGACGATAAATGACGGACTGGCAGATGTGGTACAGAGTGATGAGACCCATCTGTTATACGGACAGGACTATATTTATGAAGAAATTCTGGGACTGAAGTTCCGGATTACACCATTCTCATTCTTCCAGACGAATTCACTGGGGGCTGAGGTGTTATATGAGAAGGCAAGAGAATATGTAGGGAATATTGATGATCAGGTGGTATTTGACCTTTACAGCGGGACCGGTACGATTGCACAGATGCTGGCGCCGGTAGCGAAGAAGGTAGTCGGTGTGGAAATCATAGAGGAGGCAGTGGAGTCTGCCCGCGATAATGCGGTGCTGAATCATCTGGATAACTGTGAGTTTATTGCCGGTGATGTCATGAAGGTGCTGGATGGACTGACAGAGCTCCCGGATATGATCGTACTGGATCCGCCGCGGGATGGCATCCATCCGAAGGCACTGAACAAGATTATCCGGTATGGCGTGAAGCATCTGGTATATATATCCTGCAAGCCAACCAGTCTGGCACGGGATCTGGTGACATTGCAGGCGGAGGGCTACCGGGTGGAGAGGGTATGCTGCGTGGATATGTTCCCGGGGACTGCGAATGTGGAGACGGTTGTCTTGCTTTCCAAGGGTATAATCGACTCCCAGAAAGTCAAGGTTGAGATGTCTCTTGAAGATATGGATATGTCCGGATTTAAGAAGGGTGTCACATACGAAGCGATTAAGGACTATGTGAAGGAACAGACCGGATACAAGGTATCGAGCCTGTATATTGCCTAGGTAAAGGCAAAGCATGGACTTGATATGAGGGAGAATTTCAATCTTCCGAAGAGTGAAGATGCTAGGCAGCCAAAGTGCCCGGCTGAGTAGGAGAAGGCAATTGAGGATGCTTTGAGATATTTTCAGATGATATAGGAGTACAAATGCTATTGATAGGACATCAACCATAGAGGGTTGGTGTCTTTTTTTTAGAAATCTAAAACATAGATTATCTTTTTTGTGTAGTCAGTTGTTATACATATTAGAATGGAATAAACGTTTATACATTACTGAAATGGGAAAGGAGGGCAACTTGAATGATTTTCTTTTGATCCTACAAATGAAACAGGGCAATGAAAAGGCTTTTGATAAATTTGTACGGAAATATTATGCAGAAATTCTGTCCTATTGCAGATATCATTGTCTGGATCATTCAGAAGCAGAAGATCTCACACAGGAAACCTTCCTTCGATTTATGGGAAATATTGCATCTTATCAGCATATTGGGAAAGCAAAGAATTATCTGTATGTGATAGCAGGTAATTTATGTAAGAACTACGCAAAGAAATGGAAGGCAGAGAGTGTAGAGCAGGAAATATTGGAAAGAACGCTGGTTTCGGATGGCGGTATCCAAAGGAAAGAAAAACGAATGGATGTGGAACAGGCACTTGGCAGGTTAACCCCAGAGTTAAGAGAAGTGATACTGTTAATTTATTTTGGAGACTGTAAGCTAAAAGAGGTAGCTGATATCTTACAAATTGGTTTGCCGCTAGTTAAGTACCGACATAAAAGGGCAAAAGAAGAATTAAAAAAACTTTTGGAAGAGGAGGACTCTGATGAATTTGGAAAAGATGATGCAAAACTATAAAACGGAAACAAAAGTTATTCCAAGAGAAGAAAAGATTCTGGAAACGATTCAAAAATCTACGGAAATTATGATGGAAGTTCAGTCTGAACATACGATGAGCTATGGAGAGTTTTTATTTTCTCAATTTCGGCTGATCCGAAAGAGATGGTGGATGTTGCAGGCGGCATTACTGATAGTGACATTTTTTCTCATAAATTATCTGGATGGTAGCGAATATTTGATGAGAACAATAGGAACTTCCTCTGTCCTTTTTATCGTTATGATCATTCCAGAATTTTGGAGAAACAAAGAAAGTGATTCCTTACAGATTGAGGCAACGTGCCTATACTCCCTCAGACAGATCTATTCCGCACGAGTATTTTTGATAGGAGTGGCGGATGTATTTATGATAACGCTATTTATGCTCGTTTGCTGTGTGGGTATGAGAATGCATTTTATGGATATTTTGGTGCAGTTTTTGTTCCCAATGGTTGTTGCTGCCGGAATCTGCTTTACGATGTTAAACAGCAGAGCTTTGAATGAAGCAGCATCCATGCTCGGTTGCTTTTTGTGGAGCGTGATCTGGTGGATGGTTACAATGAATGATTTTATTTATACTAAGATTACATTTCCTGTATGGAGTATCTTATTTGGATTAGCAAGCTGTTTCCTGATTGGTGCTGTGTATAAGGTGGTACATGACTGCAATCATTTATGTTGGACGATGGAGGGAAATCTATATGAAACTACAAATAGTTAATGTTACAAGAAAGTTTGGTGACTTTCGGGCAGTAGAGAACTTAAACCTGACGATAGAGAATGGAGTATATGGACTTTTAGGTGTGAATGGTGCAGGAAAGACAACGCTTATGCGAATGATCTGTACCCTTTTGCCACCTACAAGTGGACGGATTCTGTGCGATGGAAAGGATATTTTCAAAATGGATGGAGAATATCGTAATTTGCTAGGATACTTACCACAGGAGTTTGGATTCTATCCGGATTTCACAGTAAAAGACTATTTACTGTATATTGCCAGCTTAAAGGGTATTCGACCTATGGTTGCTGGCAAACGGGTAAAGGAATTACTTGCGCAGGTTGGACTCACAAAGTCAGCAAATAAAAAGATGAAGAAGCTGTCCGGTGGAATGAAACGTAGAGCAGGAATTGCCCAGGCAATGCTAAATAATCCAAAAATCCTTATTCTGGATGAGCCTACGGCTGGACTTGATCCGACGGAAAGGGTGCGTTTTCGGAATCTGATCAGTAAGCTGTCAGAAGATCGGATCGTTATTTTATCGACGCATATTGTTTCTGATGTGGAGTATATTGCAAATGAAATCTGGCTGATGAAGGATGGACAGATTATACAGCAGGGAAATCTGGATCAGACACTTGCTTCTATGAAGGAAAAAGTATATGCGTGCGAAGTATCACAATCAGATGCAACGAAAATGATGAAAAAATTTAAGGTGTCTAATATGAAATCGGAAAGGGGGATGGTGGAATTGCGTATTATTGCCAGTGAGCTACCGATTGCTGGAGCATCTGTGGTGGAGCCGACATTAGAGGATGTGTTCTTATATTATTTTGGTGAAAAGGGTGGTGAGATGGAATGATTAAATATGAGATTAAGAAAATCTTTTCTAAGAGCATCAGTAAAGTATCATTGGTCGTGTTGTTATTTTCACTTTTGATATCCTGCTATTTCGCAATCACGAATGTCAGTTTTTTGGATAAGCAGGGCAAATCTCATACAGGAATCGCAGCAGCAAAGAGTCTGCGAGAAGAAAAGCAGAAGTGGGAAGGTGTTCTGGATGAAACAGCATTACAAGAGGTCATGGAGGAATATAAAAAGATCAGTGAAGAATATCCAATTCGCCCTGGAGATGATTCTGCTAACTTATTACATGATTCCAAGGTACAAGGGTTTTCGGAAATCAAGGACATGATCAATATGGGATTTTGCGAATTTCGAGACTTTAATTATTATCGGATTGATTCCTTATCGAAAGAAGAAGTGGGACAGATCTATGAGAACCGTGGAAAGAGTTTGGAAAAATGGTTGAACTCCGAAGATGCTGATGGTTTATTCGATGAAAACGAGAAAGCATTTTTGATAGAGCAGTACCGTGAGATGAAAGCACCTTTATACTATGAGGACTATGATGGCTGGAAATCAGCACTGAGTTACGCTCAGACGATTATTATGCTCATTATGCTTGTGTCAGCATTCTTGGTGTCAGGTATCTTTTCCAATGAATTTAGTTGGAAATCAGATTCCATATTTTTCTCAACAAAATTAGGAAGGGACAAGGGAACGAGAGCAAAGATCATGGCAGGATTTATCGTGGTATCAGCTATCTACTTTATTGTAATATCGCTGTATTCACTTGTGGTATTGGGATGTCTCGGATCGCAAGGTGGAAATGTTATGATACAGACAGGATTCTGGCATTGGAAATCTTTTTACAATATCACCTATATGCAATTGTATGTGCTAACAATAGTTGCCGGATATATTGGAACAGTATTTTGCCTGTTTCTGTCTATGCTTGTGTCAGCAAAGACGCATACAGCAGTTGTTGCGGTTACAATACCTTTTGCAATCCTGTTTTTACCACTGTTTGCATCAAATTTCGATTTCTTATCGGGAATATTGGGTGTGTTCCCAGACCGCTTGCTACAGATCAATGAGATTATCAATATATTTGATTTATATCATATTGGTGGTAAGATTGTCGGCTCGATACCAATCATGTTGGTCATTTATCCAATCCTAAGTATTTTGATGGTTCCGCTTATGTATCATGTCTATCATAAAACGGAGATTAAGTAGATGAAAAGGAAAAAGGATCAGGTATCCGTTCTGGCCTATACATATCCGAATGTAAGAATTACGAATCAGGATATCATAAATTTTAATGTACAATATCCAACATTGGAAGTGAAAAGAAGTACGGCATTTCATGATAGATTCCTAATTCTGGATGAGAAGGAAGGATATCATATCGGGGCTTCGATAAAGGATGCAGGGAAGAAGTGTTTTGCAATCAATCGAATCCATGTATGTGCACTATGCAGCGGAAAGCGTGCACTGAAACACCGGAAAGCATGCACTCGATGACCGTGCAGTGTGCTCTGATTTGTCGGTATTTACAAAAAACATTTGAAAAAGCAACAACTCAGATTGGCGATCCGATTATGGAAAAGGGTGGAATAAAGAAAGAATTGCATCTTACCGCCTGAAATCTACCTCTTGCCGTAATGGACATGACATTGCCCTCCGTTTTCGTTATTATTGGTTTATCAAAAGACGAAACGGAGGGATTTTTATAGTTGGGTTATTTATTTTCTTGCAGATTATGAAACTATGAGGAGGAAGGGTATGCGCGTTGATATGAATATTTCTAAAAATATAAAAGAACCATATGCAGTCATCCATGCGGCAGAGCTGACACCGGAGATTGCGGAGCTGGCACGCGAAATATCACAGTTCCAGGGAAATAAGTGCATGATCATCGGAAACCTTGATGAGCGGATGGTGGTAATCGAGCCTGAGACAATCGTGCTCATAAGGGTTGAAAGAGAGAAGGTCTATATCGTTACAGTAGAAAACACATATCGGATTGGAAAAAGGCTGTATGAGCTGCTGGAAATTCTTGGAAAAGATTTTATGCAGGTTTCAAAGTCAGCAGCAATCAATCTAAAGTATCTGGAAAGTGTGGAACCATCCTTCAATGGAGTGATGCTGCTTCATATGAAGAATGGGGAGAAAGAATATATATCACGTAAGTTTGTGCCGCAGCTAAAGAAGTATCTGGGATTATGATAATTAACCGATTGGGTCAATGAAGTGTAACATAGAAAGGAGACGAAACAGTATGAAAGTATTGAAAGAGGTTCTGAAAAGTATATTTGTAAGTGTCGCTTTGAGTTTTATTATTTTTGTTATAGTTGGTATTGTTTTTGATATATTGAATGGGGGAATCTTTACACTGGAAGGCTATGGATTCACGAAGATGGCATTTGCCTGTGTGCTGACAGGTCTTGGCTTTGGGGTACCGACACTTCTCTATAACTCGGAAAGAATTTCCTGGCCCCTGGCATCGGTGATTCACCTCGGCATCGGATTTACAATTTATTTTGTAGCCGCATCCTTTGTCGGATGGATACCGGTAGAGAGAGGAGTGACAGCGTGCATTATTACAATTGCAGGCGTGATAGTTATCGGCGTGGTGATATGGCTGTGCTTTATGAGGTATTACAGGAATCTGGCAGATAAGATGAATCAGGCGCTGGAGAAGCATAAATCATGAATTGCATCTTTTGTATTCTGTGACTAGAAAATACAAAATGTGACATTTGAATGCCCTGCCCAAAATGGTGCATCATTCAACTGAATCGTGAAGAAGAGAAAATGTTAGACAGGGTAAGGGGGAATGATATAATAAATAACAGCGACAGAATTTGACACAGTGATGCAAACTGGTTTGGAGCAGGCGAAGAGCGATGTTTTAACGTATGCCATACCGGCTACTCTACTTTTTTTCACGGAAAATGGTCCGGAATATCAGTCTTACCAGGGGACCGCAGTAAAACATCTGATAGCAGATTGCCATAGGAAAATTCTTCGCCCATGTCTGAATCCAGGTTCCAAATGTTTTTGTTTCTTTGAATAAAAGTGTTGCGATCAAACTCATAATTGGACACATAATACAGCATATACAGACAGAAATAGCAAATGTAATAAACTGTGGTCTGTCATCCGGTTTCATAACTGTAAATGCCAGTTTTCTAGCGATTCTTCCGACAACAAAGAATTCCAGTACAAATGCTGCCGGTACCATAATCGGCAGTTCATGAACGGCACTTATAAATGTCTGACCGGTGACGCCTCCTGTATTGAGCGCAACGTTATAGACCACCATCCCATACACCATGATCGTCGCCATAATGATCGTAAAAATTACATCCTGAAATTTGTTTTTTGGCATAAAAATATCCTCCTTAATGATAACTTATTTTAGTGTTGTTCGTTATCATCCCGGAGGATTGTGCGTTTCCAATTAAACCTTTTTTATTAGCTTTGCAATTGTAGCATATTTTCATTTTGAATGTAATACTCTTTTTATTATTTTCTGAAATCTTTTCATGACTTACCTTATTTTCTATTCAATCATCTGAGATAGATAGTTACAATGGATTATAATGTGGTAATCAAACAATGCGATACTAAGAGCAATACCATGTACTATTGGATTTCATTATTTCTATTTTTATTGTCGTCATTATCATTGTGTCTCTGCATTAAAAAACCGTTCACACATCTTATAAAACGACAAAACAAATAAGACTTTATCAAAAATAAGTGAGTTGACAAATTCAGCTCGCTTAATTTTTGTTGTAGAAGATATTCGGTGCTTACATGATAGAAGTCTGCAAGCGTCAGTAGATTGCCAAGTGACATATCTACAGCAGCATTTGAGAGATGTGTGGATGTTGTGACACAACATGACATAATCGGATTGACTAAAGTAACATAGATATTTATAATATGGACAAAGCGAAAATGACATGAACGGAGGACAGAGTAATGGAGAAAACGGTAACACTTGAAGAGGCATTAAAAAGAATTGAGGAGTTGGAAAAAGAGAATGCAGAACTTCGGGAGAAATTGGAGTATTACAGAAATCGTAAGTTAAGCGGTCGTCAGAAACATAACGCCAAGTGGATGGCAATTTATAATGATTTTGTTGTTGGGTATGAGAGCGGCATGACAATGGTAGAAATTGCGAAGAGGAACAATGTCAGTGAGCGGACGATTTATAGGTATAAAGCGTATTATGACAAACTGAGGGAAAAAGAGGAATAGACCATTTTGCTGATGTCAGCAATATGTTATATGAGAATTGCGGACAATTTTTTTGACCGCAAAATGGATGGAGGAATTCTATGGCAGAAGATAAAAAGAAAGAAATCGATGTTACAGTAATAGAAGTAACAGAAGAATATCTAAAAGAAAAATTGTATAAAATTAGGGGTAAAAGGGTATTGCTTGATGCTGATTTAGCAGAGATATATGGCTATGATACGAAGGGATTTAATAGACAGGTAAAAAATAATATTGAAAAATTTGATGAAGATTTTATGTTTGAATTGACAGATGAGGAATTAGAAGATTTGCGGTACAAAAATTGTACCGCAAATCACACACTGTTGAAAAATCCGACGTTGACTTTGCCACAATAGAGGGACGTGAATGTATTGAAAAAGAAAACAAAATGCTACATATATACTCGTTACCGGTTTTTCTGTGACTTTTATTTCAGATTTGGAACGGGGAAAGCCAACAGCAGAGATTGAAAAGACAATTCAACTGATAAATGTTCTGGGGTTGGATTTATTAGTTGAACGACGGGGATAAGACTATGAGAATATTATCTGGAACAGGCAAAGCGAGTCAACCTTCTTGTCCTTGATATGACCAGTTATTCTTAAAAGTATGGTTCCAAAGCTGTACGGAAAAATATCACTATTCCTGCATGGTTGAACACCCTTGAATGCCCCATCAAAAATGGTGCATCATTCAAGAATAAATTAAGTGATATGGGTAAGAATAGTCGGGAAATTGAACGAGAGATAGTTCAATTGGCAGCAAAAGAATTTGTGAAAGGGGAAATTTAGAGTATGGAGAGAGATAATAGATGATTGGGTTTTATTGTTTGAATATCCTTTTGCTAAAGAAGGCATGTTTGCTGAAAACTACTGAGAACAAATTATAATGGACTGTAGCAACATAAAAATTACAGCGACAGGATCAATTAAGAAGACCGTGAATAGCTCACGGTCTTTTCTTGTATAACCAAGAGAGGATTGAGTTATCATCGAAAATGTGATATCTTAGAATACAGAGAAAGAGATTTTATATCAGAGCATGTAGGCATTAGGAGGGTGATGTAAATGCTGTCACGTGGTGCTACGGAAGAAGAGTTGAACAGTGCAGATATGAAAGAACATTTCAAATCTTTAGGTTTTGTGGATTTTGTAGATGGGCAATAATAAAAATAAAGAATTGGAGGAACTAAGCTAATGATATATTATTTTATAGGAACCGTAATTTGGGGTATAGTCTGGGGAGTTGCCTGCAATAAGGTAATTGAAAACAAAGGATATGATGAAAACTGGTTTTGGTGGGGATTCTTCTTTGGTTTTATAGCATTTATTGTGGCGCTCACAAAACCAGATAATCACCATTATTATGAGCAGGCAGATCAGTATGGAAATGTAAAAACGGATAGTAACTCTGCATTGTCGATAGCAGCAAGAGAAAAGAGTATAGAGCAAATAATGCGTGCCGGTGGCTGGAAATGTAACAATTGTGGCAGAACAAATACGAGTGCTACAGGCACATGTGCATGTGGATGGACAAAGGAGCAATCGTACGAGAATAAAATTGAAGAAGATAAACGGAGTGAACAAGCATCAACGACTACACTCGTTACTGAAAATGCAAATTTGGAAATTTTGAAAAAGTATAAAGAGTTACTTGATATGGGGGCAATAAATCAAGAAGAATTTGACAAAAAGAAGAATGAGATTCTTGGTGCTGGTAATACGGATATAACTGATGAGGTTGAGACAACTGAGAAAGAGATTCAAAAGGAAGAAAAACTTCCTCCTACAAGTTGGACATGTTATAACTGTGGAAAAGAAAATGATCTTGACAGGAAAAGTTGTAAATTTTGTGGTGCTATTAAAGAAGTTGCACCTGTGTATGGCAAAGTTAATCGTCTGCAAAAACGTGATTCTAATTTAGCAGATTGGAAATGCCCGAAGTGTGGAGCTGTAAACAAGTGCTACATTGGTCTTTGTAAATGCGGTACATATAAATCAGAGGGGACTATTATCGAAAATTAAAAAGTATATTGGACGACTGTTATAATGATATATGCATGATATAGCGAGGTGCCTATGATGGATGAAGCTATTAAAATATATTCTTTCAAGAATTATTGACAATGCCAATGATGCAATTATAGAATCAAGGGAACATCCTGATGATGATCTCTACAAAGGAAAGAAACTAGCATATTATGAGGTGTTAGATACCATAAAGAATGAATTAGTAATAAGAGATTAAGATTTGAAGAAGTTTAGAAATTGGGAATAGAAGAGTATGACAAGAGAGAAACAAATAAAACCCTATAGTTTACAAAATTTTTTTGATAAAGATGCGAAAATATATGAAATACTTGATCCGGGGATGCTGGAGTATCCATTTGTGAGAGAGGATATGACATTGGCGGAGTATGAAATTGAGATAGAATATTGGGGGACACATTTGGAGGAAGTCATGGCTGGTGAGTATAAACCTCTTTGGAAACAAAGAGCAGACCATTTGTTTTAGAAGAGCAACAGACAATAAAGAAAATGAGGTGAATCATTATGGAACAATCAATTCAAAAATTTCGGGGAGAATATTTTTTCTTAAGCAATTTTTATGAGTGTCCGGTAACATATAAACAGCTGACCTACGCTAACAACGAAGCTGCTTTTCAGGCACAGAAATGCTTAAGCGATGCCGAGAAAAAACAGTTCACGAAGCTGAACCCGTCCGAAGCGAAAAAACTGGGCAGACGAGTAAATCTGAGAAAAGATTGGGAAGCTGTCAAAGTGAAAATTATGGAGGAGCTTGTTAGAGCAAAGTTTACACAGAATCCGGACCTTGCGGATAAACTGCTTGCCACAGGTGATGCACACTTAGAAGAAGGCAATACATGGGGCGATAGAATCTGGGGAACGGTAAACGACTCCGGAGCGAATCGGCTTGGCATTATCTTGATGCAGATAAGAGCTGAAATCAAGGAGTCAAGAGCTACGGATGAAAAACACTTAGAAAGTAAAACCATGGAGAGAAATATCAGATGACAGAACAAGAAAAAATGTTGGCCGGACAAATATATGATCCGTCCGATGAGGCATTAAATAAATTAAGAATGAAGGCTCATCGTTTAAGCCAGGACTATAATCGATTATATGACGAGGAGGAGCAGGAACGGGCACGTATAATGAAAGAATTACTACCCAATTGTGGACCGGGTGTTTATTTGCAGGGACCGATATATTTTGATTATGGTGTATTTACAACCATTGGGGAAAATACGTATGCGAATTTCAATTTTACGGTGCTTGATACATGTCCGGTAACAATTGGTGATAATGTTTTTTTTGGACCGAACTGTACATTGGCTACACCATTACATCCGCTACGATATCAGGAGCGGAATATAAAGTTTAAATCAGACGGAACACCATATGATGATGAATATGGAAAACCGCTGGTAATAGAATCCAATTGCTGGATTGCAAGTAATGTGGTGATCGCAGGGGGAGTTACAATTGGCGAAGGAAGTGTAATTGGAGCCGGTAGTGTGGTGACCAGAGATATTCCACCACATTCTCTTGCGGCGGGGAATCCATGCAGAGTTATCCGGCAGATTACGGAAGCGGATTCTATGCGGGGCCTGTAGACATGTCCCGGTCATTTAACATCACACAAATTAAATTTATGCAGGAGATAGGATTAAACCTGGACTTTTCAGCAGATTTTTCGGATGCAGCATATGTAGAGATTGAGGAAAAGGTAGTCTGCTATTTGCAAATAAGCGGAATCGATTCTGGATGTTATAGCGTCCGTCCGAACGCAATTTATCGCAAAATGGCGATTGCTGGATATCGTATGATAGCAAAGTATTAGCAATATCAGAGGAATGATTCGTTAAATACCACGTTGTTTAATTTAAACAATAGTAATGGAAGAAAATCTATGGTACAATGAACATCATATCATAATCGATGGTCTGATTTCAATCAATGTAAATGAGGATAAAAGGGGGATTTTTTAATGAAAATGACACGTAAAAACTATGCTATCAAACGGCTGGTAAGCGTTATGCTTGCACTTAGTATGATCTTTGCAATGGTACCGGCTACCGTATTTGCAGATGATACGGACAATAATACACAGACAATATATATCGGTGGCAATAAACTGACGGTTCCGTTAGAAGAGGCAAGCTATTGGAAGTATAATGAAGAAAGTGGAGAGATTGCAGCCTGTACTGAGCAGGAGGCAAACATACTGATCAATACAGTCGGGAAATACGGCACTCCTATAGAGTCAATATACGTGAATCTGGTAAATGTAAGCATTACAGCAAAGGGTGGTTCAGAGGATCCTTTGAATGCAGGTATTTACAATCCGAAGCCGGAAACCAGGGTGTATCTGCGGATTAATGGAGATTGCAGTGTTACCGGTTCCAAGTATGGAATTTATGCAAAAATTAATGTTATACCGTGTGATGCGGCAGCCAGACTTACGATTACAGCAGACAGCAGTCTTGCACCTGCAGGAGTGGATGTTCCGCAGGCGGTTTCTCTGTATTCGTCGGGGTCGAATTACCTTTACCGGGGATGTGAGCATACGGATTTTTCGGTGATCCTGCGGAGTGATACCATGACTACAATAAAAGGTGGCGGGGATTTTGTTTGTCAAGGTACAAAAGCATCTCTGATAGCCAGTCCGAATATGGACGGCAGTGATGCGACAGAATACTTTAAGGAAAACGGCATATTTAACCTTGGAGATATGAGCCGGGTAAAATATAGGGAATATAAGAACGGCACACTGATGTATGATAAAGCGAAGATTACCGGAGCAACCTTGCGGTTTCAGGACGGCGATGCCCCGGTATTCACAGCACAGGTGGCGGAGGAAGATAATGGAAAATATTATATTTCAAGTGAGCAATGGAGTGAGCTGGATGAGAATGGAAATAAGGTCAAGTGGTGTTCCTCTCGTGATTCTGAGAATCCGAGGGATGAGAGTCAGCTGTTAAAAACCTTTGAAGCAGGAAAGACCTATTATTATTCCATAACCGTTGCTTGTCAACTCTGGGATGTCAGCTTTACGGAACAGACTTCAGTAATTATTAACGGAGCAGCCTTTACGATTACAAATAAAAAGAGCGGAGAAGACTACGTACTTGTTGATGCGCAGAATATTATGAGGATGACGGTGCCGAAGGAAATTAAGAAGATTGAAGTGGCGAATGCGACTCTTTCATATAAAGTAGGTGACGCACCGAAGGCAACCGCAGCATTGACCGGCGAGAATGCAGCTGATTACAGGATTGCATATGAGTGCTGGGAGGAAATGGAAAAGCAGGATGACGGCAGTCTGGTACCGGTAAGATTCTGGTATTCGGATGCGGAAGAAAATGCAAAGTTGCCGGTTGATAAAAAGATAATTGCCTTTGAAAAAGACAAAACCTATACGTACAGTATCAAACTGGAGACAGTCAACGAAAATTACTTTGCAGACGTAGATACGGGACTGACTATGACTTTGAATGGAGAAGCGGTCGATGCATCTCAAATAACAGTCGATGAAGGATGTGATACTGTATATACTATGGAAATTAAGACCATGCAGCCGACAGTAGCACAAAGTACCTATAAGTTCCTGGAGGGAGAAAATGCTTCATGGACGCAGGGCGGCAACGGTACATTAAGATTCCGTGTAAACGGAGAAATCAGCAAGCTTACAGGCGTAAAGGTCGATGGTGCCATGCTTTCGGCTGATCAGTATACCGTAAAATCCGGTTCCACGATCATTACATTAAAGAGCGGTTACTTAAAAGGCTTATCTGTTGGTACGCATAAGATAACAGTCATTTATACAGACGGCGAATGCAGTGCGGATTTTGAGATTAAACGGGCAGCAGGCGGTACGACCACAGAGGCAACTACGGAAGGCGGAAATACCACAGAGGCAACTACAGAGGGTGGAGAGAGTACCACAGAGATAACCACGGAAGGCGGAAAGAGTACCGCGGAGACAACTACAGAAAGCGGAACAACTGCTGTATCAGATAGCGGAGCAGGCACTACTGCAGCCGCCAATGCACCGAAAACCGGTGATGAGAGTTGCCCATGGATTTATATGATTCTGCTGGTTATGGCTTGCGGCGGAATGGCAGGATGCAGGGTATACGATAGAATTGTTTTACGGAGGAAATAATATGGGATTGACGTGGATGTGGACGACAAAGGGAAAGTAATCTGCACAGATATGAGATAGATACATAGAAAGAAAAACAGGGTGATGAGAGTCACCCTGTTTTTTAATATTTTACAAGAAAATGACATTCCCTTTACCGCACTTTGATTTCACATACCTGCACCGAAGACTATGATAGTAAGGAAGGAGATTTTGATATGAATGAACAACCGAAACTTCAATTCCGAAAGGACGGTTCCTTTCGGGTATTACATCTGACGGATATACAGGAGGGACTCCATCCTCGAAAGGATACCATGCACCTCCTGAATACACTTCTTGCGGAGACAATGCCGGATCTGGTGATTCTGACGGGAGATCAGCTGAAAGGCTATTCCCCACTTTTCCGGTTAGCTGGGGAGAAAGGAGTCCGGAATACAATACGGACGTTACTAACTCCAATGGAGAATTATGGGATTCCTTATGCGGTTACATTTGGAAATCATGATGCACAATGTGGCCTGACGAATGAGGAGCAGGCTGCAATCTATCGGCAGAATCCACATTGCATCTGCCCGGCGGAAGGACCGGCAGCCGGAACCTTTTGTCTGAGTGTGCAGCGGCGGGATGGGCAGGAAGCGCTCCGTTTTTATCTGTTGGACAGTGGAAATGAGAGAGAGCATGGCAGCTATGCACCGCCATCGGATGAAGTCCTGACCTGGCTGAAGGACAGGCTTTTTGATGAGGAAGGAGTACCGTCTGCGGTTCCGTCCATGGTCTTTCAGCATATTCCGTTAATAGAATACAGGGAATGCAAAGGAGCTACGGTAAAGGAACCCATCTGCAGTCCGGATGTTAACACCGGTGAGTTTGAACTGCTGCGGTCGAATGGAAATGTAATGGGAGTATTCTGCGGACATGATCATAAGAATGACTTTGTAGGCAGGCTGGATGGGATTGATTTGGGATATACACCATCCTGTGGATTTGCCTGCTACGGTCCGGGAGTCGATCGGGGCGGAAGACTATTGGTATTTCACACGGGAAGCACCATAACATATGAGACAAAGCTTATACGTTATCGGGATGTTGTGGCACCGCATACAGGAAATCGGCTGAAAGAGTATTGGGATAGTCATATTCCTACTTGCTGGCCGAGTAAGGCGGAGAGCAAGGTAGAGGAATTGTAGGGATGGAAAATTTAGAACCGGAAAGCCGGGATCAGAGAAATGAAACCGGAAGGAGGGTTTCGGTGGAATGTACAGGCAAAAGAAATTGCACAACATGGTGCAGAAATGGAGAAAAAGATGAGTAGAAAAAAGCAAAGAAATCTGGGAAGTCTTGATTGGCGGCGAACGCTTTTGGTAACGCTTCCGTTCGCAGGTGCACTGGCATTCTGGCAGTCATATGATGGAATCATTCCATTGATACTCCGGGATACTTTTCATGTAGGAGACACGCTGGCGGGGGCAATCATGGCATTGGACAATGTCTGTGCTTTATTTTTGCTTCCGCTCTTTGGCAGTATCAGTGACCGGTGTCATAGTCGACTGGGAAGACGAACACCGTTTATTATCATCGGCTCACTTCTGGCAGCATTGTTGATTCCACTTCTGGCAGTGGCGGATCAGCTGGTGAATTTGCCGATGTTCTTCTGTGTGCTTTGTCTGTTACTGATTGTATTATCAAGCTACCGGAGCCCATGTGTGGCACTTATGCCGGATGTGACACCGCGGCCAATCCGGGCGAAGGCAGATGCTTTTAATTCGTTGATGGCTGCAGCTGCCGGTATTGTTGTGCTGGTCAGCATTTCATTGACGGTTCCGGATGTAGAGCATCCGAGTTATCTGCCTGTTTTTCTGATCGTATCCGGACTGATCGTTCTCTGTACGGCTGTTTTTGTACTCTTCTTCCGAGAGAAAAAGGCAGTCGATGAGATGCACCGGGAGAGTATTGCGATGAGGATTCCGGTAGAAGAAATCGATGCATCCGAGGAGGGCGGAAAGGAGAAGGAATCTGATCCGACTGTTCGGAAATCCTTGATCGCAATTCTGCTCTGTGTATTCTTTTACTTCATGGCATCGAATGCCGTGACATCTGCATTCAGTAAATATGCCAGCCAGGTATGGGGAGCCGGTGGCGGAAGCTTTGCGAATTTCCAGTTGGTTGCCACACTGGTGACACTGATTTCTTATATGCCGATGGCGGCACTTTCCTGCCGGATCGGAAGAAAAATCACGACCTATATCGGAATCGGGCTGATGTGTCTTGGTGGACTCTGTATCTTCCTGACGCAGGGCTATTCACCGATGATCTATGTATGGGTTTCTATTTCCGGTATCGGTATGGGTACAGTTGCGACAACCATTTATCCGATGATCATGGAGGTGGCCAGTGAGAGAACCACAGGTCGTTATACCGGATATTATTATACTGCAAGTATGTCTGCGCAGATCATTACTCCGATCCTTTCCGGAGCGGTAATGGAATTTATCGGCTACCGGTACTTATATCTGTATGCGATTGCATGCGCAATCCTTGCAGCACTGCCATTGTTCTTTGTGAAGAAGGGAAATACCATACTGTTAAAAGATCTGAAGCCCAATGTTGCGGTAAGTGCGGTAACTACGGAGATGTAAGAGAGGGTTGCGTTTTATATAGAATATAATATATAATAATAGTATCACAAAAAACAGGGTATATATAAGGAGGGGGACATGGAGTTTAAGATAAGTTCAGAAGATGAAGAAGTATTAGAGGAGACTCAGGGGAATCCGGAGACAAGGATGGACGGAGTTGATTCTGTAGAGTATGGAAGGATGAAGCAGGAGTCGGCAGAAGAAGAAAATACAGATGCGCACAAAAGGTTTATGGAAGAAGAGCCTCTCGTAATCAAGCAGACGGACATTCCGAAGCGGGAATCTTTGGGTGGGAATATTCTGACAGATCGGAAGAGTGTAAATGTTTTTATGATAATTAGTGCGGGGTTGCTTTTGGTTGCATTGTTTCTTCCGTATATGAAGATAAGTTTATATGTTCCGGATGGATTGACACAGGAAGTTGCACAGGTAGCCGGTGAATCGCAGGAAGATAAGCAGATATATACGGAAGAGGTAAGGCTGCTGGGAACATCCATTTCATTATATGGTGTCATATTATTGGGATGTGCGATTGCACAGATTGTATTTGCTGTATTGAAGAAGAATCGTTTTATGAAAATTGGTTCGGCAGTCGTTGTGGTAATTATTGCTCGATTAGTATTTCGGTATTTTATGACCGACACAATGACAACAGGACTTGTTAAAATGCAGGCGGCATCCGGTTTTACTCTTCTGATTATCAGCGGAATTGCTATGTTGATATCGGCATTTTATCGGGATTTTATCGGAAAACCGAATGTAAATGAAGATTAGCAACAACAAAACCACATAGACTGATTATTTGAACAGGCTGAAGCCCATGATCACGGCACCGAGAATGACCAGTATCAGACCGGTTATCCGGTTCAGGGTCTTCGGCTCTGCTTTATTGGCGAAAACGGCAGCAATACGTGCCCACAATAAAGTAAAGATGACACAGAGAATGAATACCAGTGGATCAGGTGTTCCGCCGATCATAAAGTGAGAGGCAGCTCCGGTAAGAGCAGTGAATGTCATGATAAAAACGCTGGTTCCAACAGCGGTCTTTAATTCATAGCCGAGAACACTTGTCAGGATCAGAAGCATCATCATACCGCCACCGGCACCGATAAAGCCACAGATAAAACCAACGATCATACCACAGAGAATGGACTGAATCGCTCTTTTTCTGGCAGAAACGCCAAGCATAGATTCTTTGGTAGTCATAACCGGTCGGACAATGAATTTAATACCCAACAGAAATGTCATAAATACGGAGAAGCTGCCCATAGTTGTGGCAGGCACCAGACTTGCGATATAACTGCCGGTAACGGTAAAGATCAGAACACTCACCATCATGATTAATCCGTTCCGGATATCCAGATTCTTATTCTTATAATACGTATAAGCGGAAACGGCACTTGCCAGAACATCGGAAGCCAGGGCGATGCCGACTGCCATATATGGATTCATATCCAGAAAGGTGATCAGCATGGGGCTGATCACGGCAGCTGCACTCATGCCTGCGAAGCCGGTGCCGAGACCGGCACCCATACCGGCGAAAAAGGTAACCAGAATAGTGATTAAAAGTTTCATGTTATTTCTCCTCTTCTAAAATAATATCCAGATTTTTTTCTATCAGAGATATGGTGGCAAAGAATGCTTCCTTCATATCATTATCAATGTTGTTAAAAAGACGTTCGGAAAACTCCTCCTGAAGCTGCCGACCACGAAGAATGACAGGTTGTGCTTTATCGGTGCAGATAAGCTCTGTTTTCCGGCGGTCACCGGCCACAGCCTGACGGATCAGATATCCCTCCTGCACCAGCCGATCCACGTTTACAGATACAAGATTGGCCTTGATATGGCGGATTTCCACAATATCACGGGCGGTTTTATATGTGGGATTGTTTGCGAGAAACAATAGAATATCAAAGGCTGTCTGGGGCAGACCGAGTTCCTGGCAAAGAGGCTTGCAGGCGGAGTTATAGGCCAGAGCCGTTTTTCGTGCAAATATAATACTTGGTTTCATAATGAATAGTTATTCTCCATATACTTCAAAGTTGAATGGTTCATTTTTGAAGTATCTTAGCATAGAAGGCTTAAAATTGCAAGAAATTGGAATATGGAAAAAAGCTGGGAGGATAGAAATGCTGCATTAGCCGGTCGAGAAAAATTAAAAATATGTAGAATAAAGAGAAAAAAAGGTGTAAAATATACAGAAGTTATGTGATTACATATAATACTTATATTACGATTGATGAAGGAGAAGAGATATGGATAATAATTATTATAATGCACCCATTCCACAGAAGAACGGACTCTGTACAGCAGCGCTGGTACTTGGAATCGCAAGCTTTTTCGTAGATCCGATGTATCTTGTCAGCTTAACCGGATTGATTCTTGGAATTGTCGGAATCACCCGGAAGCCAACACCAACCAATAAAAGCTGTGGTGTCTGGGGAATCATATTAAGTAGCTGTGGATTTGTGGTACAGCTGATATTGGATATTTTACTGTCTGTTTTCTCAGCAGGTATCGGTGCATTTTCATTCTTCTGCTGATTTTAGTAACTTTCTGCAGATTTCTGCGACTTGGAAGACTCAATAGGATAAAAGCGGAGAGACCATTGATTTCTTCGCTTTTTACGTTTTAAAACATAACATAAATGTCATGAAGACCACATGATGCCAGAATCTGCGCATATGATGTCAGTAACTTGAAACCTTCCGAAAAAGTATTGTATTATTATAAATAAAAATGGGATTTTTGTGCTGTGAACCATAGTAAATAAACAAAGGGGGAATTCGAATGAATAAGAAGACAAGTGTGATCCTGAGTATTTGTATTTGCGTGGCAATGATATTGGCATTGTGTACCGGACATGTGGACTCTGTTTATGCAGATTCTGAAAATTGGGGAATATTAGATTTTGTTGAGAGTAGTGATATGTCAGTGGTAATACGGGATGGAAAGGCAATCTGGCAGAAGGAAGGATATCCGAATGTGGAATATACCGTGGAATTGGTGACTAAGAATTCTGATCAGGGAGAAACCTATCAGACATGTGCAATTACCGAAGGTACCTGCCTGATTGATCTGAATGAAAAGGAGTATTATCTGAAGATAAAAACAAATGTAGTGGTCAATGATCCGGATGATATAGGAAACGTAGATATACCGGACGGAACTCCGATGTTATATATCAATGGGACCGGATATGATGTGACTGCCAATGCCTATGTGAAGCTGGATACGAATATGTTTAGCGGAAGATTGGACATTCAGATGACACTGAGTCCGATCTCACCGAGACCACAGTATCCGGATACGATAGCAGTCAGAGCACTTTATGATGGCTTTGGAATGTCGGTTTATCTGAATGGAAATAAGGTTGGAGGTGAATCCGCTGCAATCACGGGGACTGCACGCGGTTATGCGACCGGTGATATCCGGAATCTGATTACAATCCAGCTGGCGTTTGGTGATGGAACGATTGGTTCTATAAATGTAAATGGTGAGGATATTAATTTGCCGGAAAATGTAGGAGACAGATTTGAGTTTGCAGTAGAACCTTCCGATTCATATAACATTGTCGTAAAGAAATCTACGGCGGTGGTACCGGTACCAAGAACCATTATCTGGGCGGCCGACCGGAAAGATAATTCGTCTCTGCGGGACGATGATCTGCTAAAAAACGGTACCGTGGAGATTTTGGACATTAAGGATGAAGCAGGAAATTCCATTGGCCTTGGATGTGTCAATCAGGATCTGAAGAAAAATACCGGCATGGCAGTTGTAATACCGGGCAGTACGGTTGTATTCCGTTTAAAACCGAATTATGGTTATCAGTTGACTTCCATCAAGATTAATGATGAGGTGCTGACGGCGGGAGAGGAACAGTCTACATTTGAATACGTGATGCCGGATACCAATGTACATATAAGCGGAATTTTTGGAAAGGTAGAGGACCGAGTCGATGCAGTGGCAGAAGACATTAAAAGTGGAACGGTTAAACTGGGCGAGGGCGAATTGGATTCCGGTTCTGCGATTTTATCGGTTCTGGATGCTGAGATGAGTAAAGAAGCAAAGGATGATCTTGCAGCATCAGTAAAAGAGTATAAGGTATCTTCTTATCTGAATATTAAACTGAATCAGATTCTTTATAAGGGAACCGCAGAGGACGTTTGGTCAAACCAGATAAAACAATTACAGAATAAAGCAACGATCACTCTGCAATTAGCACAGGACATCGATGGGGATGAGTTTGTGATCGTACATGAAAAGCAGGATGGTACTTATGAAGTAATACCGGCTGTATATGATGCAAAGAACAGGACCATTACATTTCAGACCTCCGGTTTTTCAAACTATGCGATCGCCGGCAGACAGACGAAGGATACCACGGAAGATTCATCAAAGGATACGACCGAGGACAGAAGTACAACTACAACAGAGGATCGGAGAACAACAGAAGCATCTACTACAACCGAAGCTCGTAGGACAACCGAAGCATCTACCGTAACAACAGAGACAGCAGCATCGACGACAGAGGTTAAAACAACCGGAACCGCTGCAACACCGGGAACGGGAGATCCGGTTAATTTATATGCATGTCTTGCATTTCTGCTGATTGCAGGTATCGGTCTGACCGGTGCGATTCGGAAGAATAAATAGAAGGAAGTAACTGCCGACATAATTTATTATAAAATATGATGCTGTTTTGATGCCGATTCGTTGTATCTAATATGGAGTATTCTGATATTTTAAATGCACAGACAGAAGAAACCGTGAATAAGAGAGTAAGAGATAAGGTTTGGATATAGGGAGTGTGCAGTCCGGTGAGGCGTGAAAAAAGCAGGCGAAAACAGTATAATGAAAAGGCACAGACAAGGATTGTGTGTGGTCTGATTCTGGTGCTTGGAATAGTTTCTTTTATGCAGAATCATTATGATGCATATTGGAAGAAATCGCAGACCATGACGGTTATTACAGTGAACGGATGTGAATCACAGACTCCGGAAGCACAGTTGCAGATTAAGCTGGAGAAGGCAGTAGAGGACTATATGAATCTGGGGCAGATGATAAAAACAGCCCCCTGCTATTCTACGGAGGATGCACTGGACTGCGTACTGCAGTATGATGCGGAGATTACGGCGGCGGCTCAGAGATACGGAGTAGAGAAGGCAATGATCCAGGCGGTCCTGTTTCAGGAACTTCGCTTCTATGGAATAGAGGATCCGGTGGCAGATGCATGGGTGGCCATGACCTATGCAGAGGCATCCCTGTTTCGGATGATACGGAAGCAGGATTCCTCGACCGGGATTGCACAGATTTATGCGAAAACTGCAATCGAGGCACATAACTGGAAGTATGGTACAGAATACGATCCGTCAGATATTGCCACTTTAGAGCAGTTCTGGATGGGATTGCAGGATGATACCTGTTGTATCGATACGGAGGCAATGGTTCTGGCAAAGATCATGGATGATCGGCAGGTTAGCATACCGTTGACAGAGGATGAGACGGGGCAGGTCATGGCACGGTACAATGGCACGAACGACTGGGCACAGAAGTATGGGGCGGTAACGGCCCGGTATTATGCAGCATTTCAGGAATATGATGAAATAGATTGACGATTTGTACAGTTTGGATTATGATTATCCAGAGCAAGAATAACTGTAGAAATGTTGCAGGTGAGAAAATGAATAATAAGAATGTGATTTATAAGAAAGCTCTGCTCCTGGCGGTTCCGATGATGGTTCAGAATGGAATTACCAATGCGGTAAGTCTGGTCGACAACCTGATGGTCGGAAGGCTGGGGACAGAGAGTATGACGGCTGTTTCCATTGCGGGACAGCTGATTTTTGTGTTTAATCTGGCTATTTTCGGAGGAATATCCGGGCCTGGAATTTACGGAGCCCAGTATTATGGACAAGGAAATAAAAAAGGTTTTCAGGATATATTCCGGCTAAAGCTCTGGATCTGTACTCTGTGTGCTCTGGTGGGAATTGCAATATTTATCTTTGGCGGAAGCCGGCTGCTTAGTCTGTATCTGCATGGTACATCTGTGAATATTGACGCAGAACTAACACTGGAATATGGGTTACAGTATCTTTATATTATGCTGTTTGGACTGATTCCTTTCTCGATTACACAGGTATATGCCAGCAGTCTCCGGGAAACCGGTGAAAGTATGAAGCCAATGATTGCCGGAGTGGCATCAGTAGTCATAGATGTGATATTCAATTACTTTCTGATATATGGTAAGTTCGGATTCCCGCGATTGGGAGTCCGGGGAGCTGCGATTGCTACTGTGCTTGCCAGAGTGGTGGAAATGGCAATCGTGATTGTATGGTCACATGCAAAGAAAGAAGAACATACATTTCTAAAAGGGATATATAGGACCTTGAAAATTCCGCTGCGTGATATGAAGATCGTAATCCGAAAGGGAATTCCGATTTTTGCAAATGAGTTTTTATGGGCCGGTGGGATCGCGGTGTTAACACAGTGTTACTCGATCAGAGGACTACAGGTGGTAGCCGGATTGAATATTTCTAATGCAATTTGTAATCTTTTAAATGTGGTATTTGTGGCTATGGGAAATGCGGTCGGCATTCTGATCGGACAGTATCTGGGAGCATCGAAGTTTGAAGAAGCAAAGAAGTATTCTATGAAGCTGATGTGGTTTACCGGTGTTATGTGCCTGCTTCTGACCGGGATTCTGATACTATGTGCCAAGGGATTTCCAGAATTATATGATACTACACCGGAGGTGAAGGATCTGGGTCGGTGGTTTATTGTGATAACGGCACTCTTTTTCCCATTACAGGGATTTTTGAATGTTCTTTATTTCACATTGCGATCAGGAGGAAAGACAGTGATTACGTTTCTGTTCGACAGCGTATTTTCCTGGGTGATTCCGGTGCCGCTGGCGTTTGTGCTGTCTTCCTTTACACAACTTCCTGTGCTGGGAGTCTATGCTATTATTCAGAGTATGGATATGATCAAGGTGATTGTAGGTTATATTCTGGTAAAGAGGGGAGTCTGGATCACCAATTTGGTTGATTCATAAGTCTGCCGGACAGATGGATGAGATAAGAATAAGATGCGGAATACTTAGATGATAAATACAGAAAAGAAGGTTGATGTCAATGACGAAAAATATGACAGAGGGGAAATCATTTGGACTGATCATACAGTTTGCGATCCCTCTGCTGCTGGGAAATCTTTTGCAGCAGACATATAACATTATTGATGCGGCGATTGTAGGACAGATACTGGGTTCGGATGCACTGGCAGGAGTCGGTGCATCCAGCAGTGTACAGTTTCTGGTGTTGGGCTTTTGTATAGGAATCAGCTGCGGATTCGGCGTGCCGGTATCTAAGAGCTTTGGGGCCGGTAATATGAAGGAAATGCGGAATTATGTATATCATGGCTTTCTGCTGACCGGTGGCTTTGCAGCCATTCTGACTGTGCTTTGTGCATTGTTATGCCCGCAGATCCTGCATCTCCTGTCAACACCGGATAATATTTATCAGGATGCATACCGGTATCTGCTGGTAATCTTTTTAGGAATACCGTTTACACTGTTATATAATTATCTGTCCAGCATTCTGCGGGCAGTTGGAGATAGCCGGACTCCGTTTATATTTCTGGCAATCTCTGCAATCTTAAATATTGGGTTGGACTTTTTCTGTATCCTGGTACTGCAGTGGGGCTGTGCCGGAGCGGCAATCGCAACAATCACTGCACAGGCAATCAGTGGATGCCTGTGTCTGATCTTTATTTGGAAAAAGGTGGAGACACTTCAGCTGCGGAAAGAGGACTGTGTCGGAAAAGGAAATGCGATCCGTACAATGCTGATCATGGGCGTGCCGATGGGACTACAGTATTCGATCACGGCAATCGGAAGTATGGTGATGCAGTCTGCCAATAATGGACTCGGCAGCGTATATGTGTCGGGGTTTACGGCAGCAGCCAGATTAAAGCAGTTCCTGATATGCCCGTTTGATGCACTGGCTACCGCAGTGTCTGTATTTTGTGGACAGAATCTGGGTGCCGGGAAGACGAAGCGGATTAAACAGGGTATTTTACAGGGGGTCGCAGTCGGAGTCAGCTATGGAATTCTGGCAGGTCTGATCATGATTTTTGCCGGACGGGCAATGGCAATGATCTTCATTAAGCCGGAAGAGGTTCCGGTACTGGATGCGGCACAGAAATATCTTCGGTGCATGGGGTATTTCTTCTGGAGTCTGGGTATTCTGAATGTATGCCGTATGAGTACGCAGGGACTGGGCTATTCCGGACGTGCGATATTCTCCGGTGTAACGGAAATGATTGCGAGAAGTGTTGTGAGTCTTGGATTTGTCGGAGCCTTTGGCTATACTGCAATCTGTTTTTCCGATCAGGCGGCATGGATATCTGCATGCATTTATATTATCCCAACCTGTATCCTTTGTATCCGGAAGATAAGTAAGGAACTGGAGAAATCCGAGAAGCTGCAAAAGGCATAGAGGATATGACAGATAAAACGGAAAAAGTAACAATAAATAGAAGGCAGTAACGGATCGGATTAAAACGAATGATCCGGCAGGAGTAACATAGAAAAACAGAAACAGAGAAGGAAACAAACAGAGAAGATAAACAAAAACAAGAAGAAAACAAACAGGAGGAGAGAGCATGAGTCAGGCAATCGTAACATTGAAAAAGGGTGAGGGCCGCAGTCTGAAAGCCGGTGGACCATGGATTTACGATAATGAAGTTGAGAGTATCATGGGTGATTTTCAGGATGGCGACATTGTGATCGTACATGATTTTGACGGATATCCGATGGGAAGAGGTTATATTAACCGGAAATCCAAGCTGCTGGTTCGAATGATGACACGGGATAAAGATACAGAGATCGATGAAACTTTTATCCGCATGCGGGTGAAGAATGCATGGGAATACCGAAAGCAGGTAATTGATACCGGTAGCTGCAGAGTGATTTTCGGAGAGGCGGATTTTCTTCCGGGAATCGTGGTAGACAAGTTCTCGGATGTGCTGGTGGTGCAGTCTCTGGCGCTTGGAATTGACCGGTTTAAACTATTGATCGTTGATACTCTGAAGGAGCTTATGGCACAGGACGGAATCCGGATCCGTGGTGTCTATGAGCGGAGCGATGCCAAGGTTCGGGAACAGGAAGGCATGGAGCGGATCAAAGGATTCATTGGAGAGCCGTTTGATACCAAGGTGGAGATTGTTGAAAACGAAGTTCATTATATGGTGGATGTAAAAGAAGGACAGAAGACAGGCTTTTTCCTGGATCAGAAGAATAACCGGAAGTCCATCTGGAAGCTTTGTCCGAATGCAAAGGTATTGGATTGCTTTACACATACGGGCTCCTTTGCACTGAATGCGGGAATGGCAGGAGCTGCCAGTGTATTGGGCGTGGATGCCTCCGAACTCGGAGTAGCACAGGCAGAGGAAAATGCGAGATTAAATCATCTGGAAAACAGAGTCCGATTCCAATGTGCAGATGTATTTGAACTGTTGCCGGAGCTGGAGCGACAGGGAGAAACGTTTGATGTGGTGATCTTAGATCCGCCGGCGTTCACGAAATCCCGCAATTCCATCAAGAATGCGGTCAAGGGATATCGGGAGATTAATCTGCGGGCAATGAAGCTGATTCGGGATGGCGGCTATCTGGCGACCTGTTCCTGTTCTCATTTCATGGATTATGAGCTGTTTACGCAGACCATCGGACAGGCTGCACGGAATGTGCATAAACGGCTGAGACAGGTAGAATTCCGTACGCAGGCACCGGATCATCCGATCCTTTGGGCGGCGGACGATTCGTATTATCTGAAGTTCTACATTTTCCAGGTGGTTGATGAGAAGTAAGCGCCTGATAGTGTCCCGGAAAATAAGGATAAAGAGAACATGGGATCCTGCAGTATTGAACTATTTACTTTTAAGTATAAATGTGCTAACATAGTTAGTGAAAACTAACAAGAGAAGTTGAGTGATATTCACCTGTGTCTTATAACGGTGGGTTCAACTGTGCGGGAAAACGCTAATTTGCATAGGAGGATAAATGAATTACTTATTAGAAATAGTTGTTTTTAATGTCGTTATTTACACAATTTGTGGTATCAAAATGGCAAAGAAGGGGAAGCTTGGCATGATACAGGAATACCCAAAGGCGATACAGGATCGATGCAGAGAGCTTGGATTGATTCAGGAAAGCTCCGGAAAACTTACGAAGAAAGCAACGATAGGTAAACTGGGATTATTTATCGGATACATATTTTTGCAGACGGCATTGGCGTACTATATCGGTGGTGCGCGTACGTTCTTTGCAGGATGGTTTCACGGATATATTATGTGGGTAGCTGAGATATGGTTTGATGCATTGGTAGTAGATTGTCTGTGGTTTTGCCATAGTAAGAAGATGATAATTCCGGGAACTGAGGATTTGGTGGATGCTTATCATGATTATTGGCATCATATTAAATATGCAGTGATAGGAATGTTCAGCCAGGCAGTGATTGCTTTGCCGGTAGGGCTTTTGGTGATGTGGTGGTCTGCGAGATAAAGGTATAAGAAATATCAAATCTTTACAAATTGCGGTTTGATGAGGTGACCTCTGCTCCGGTTGTAAGCGGATGCAAGATTTAGCATTAAATATGAGATGTTGCCTTCTGTCCTATATTTCATGTGCGGCAAGCTCTCGCACCTGCCAGCACGTAGCGGTACATAGGACTGCAAAATACGCAGTCCAAGAACCGACGTGCTTCTAGGACCGCACATAAAACAAGGACAAAGGCTCCATTTTCACTGTACTGAAGTCCTGATTATATAGAACCAGAGCTTTGTATATGTTCCTCCTCATCAAATACAATTTGGATAGGATGGAGATATTGCAGGAGCCAGAGCATCTTTGGAAGAATAGAGATAGGAAAGCAATTCGGAGCGGTTATATGCCTTTTTGGACAGACTCATATGGAGTTCGATAAAAAAATGAAGCTATAAAATAAATAATAAAAGGATAAGAGGCTTGATTATGGATAAGCATATTAATGCACCAATTACAAAAGAAACAGTAAAAGATCTTCATGCCGGAGATTATGTCTACATAACAGGGACAATCTATACAGCAAGGGATGCCGCACATAAGCGTATGTATGAGGCAATGCAGCAGGGGCAGCAGCCTCCGATTGATTTGAAGGATCAGATCATTTATTATCTTGGACCGACACCGGCCAGAGAGGGTCAGGTTATTGGTTCTGCAGGACCGACTACCAGTTCCAGAATGGATAAATATGCACCGTTATTGATGCAGCATGGATTATCCGGAATGATAGGAAAAGGGAAGCGTTCTCCGGCAGTGATTGAGGCTATGCAGGAAAATACCTGTGTATACTTTGCTGCCGTTGGCGGAGCGGGAGCATTGTTGTCCAAATGTATTAAAAAAGCAGAAGTTGTTGCTTACGAGGATCTGGGAACAGAGGCTATCCGAAAATTAGAGGTAGAAAATCTGCCGGCAATCGTTGTGATTGATCAGGCAGGAAATAACTTATACGAAACAGCAGTTGAAGATTATAAGAAAGCACATTGCTTATAGAATATTTAGAGGGGAGGTATCTTATAAATGAATATGAAATGTCAGGAAGCAGAGGATTTTTATAATGCAATGAGCCATTGCGTAGATGGTTACATATTTATTTGTAGGCATCCGGATTCTGAATATGAGGTTACTTTGCCGGAGGAATTCGTAGAGGAATTCTCACTTTCTTCGGAGTATAAGAAGCATTATTTTGATGAATGGATTTTAAAAATCCATGAGGAAGACAGGGAGAAATATCAGAATAATCTGCAGAGTATTCTGGAAAAAAGAGCGGATTCTATTTGTATTCAATATAGGGTAAAGGATAAGAATGCGGATTGGGTATGGCTGGAAAGCCGTGTATATATGAAGAGAAATGCAGACGGAGAAGCAGAAATGCTTGCCGGTGTTATCCGCAATTTAAGAAAAAATAATCAGCTGGACCATATTACCGGATTGTTGAATAAATATGCATTTCGGGAAACTGCTGAGGAAAAGATAAAGAATCAGACAGCCTTTGGTGTCTTACTTTTGAATATTGATGATTTTAAACATATTAATGAACTGTATGATCAGTACTTCGGTGATAGTGTATTGCGGAGTATTGGTATGTATGTTCAGAGCAGACTTGACAGTAATGCGTCTGTTTATCGCTTAAATGGGGATGAGTTTGGTATATTGATTACAAATCCACAGGAGAACCAGGCTAAAAATCTGTTTCAGAGAATCTCACATCATTACAGTACTCAGAAAGAGCTGGAGGGAAAGCGATATTACTGTACATTTTCAGCTACTTACCATAAACATGAAAACGGGACCGGATATGAAGAATTTGTAAAATCACTGAAAGCAGCTATGACGGTTGTAAAACGTCAAGGGAAAAATCATATGGAGGATTTTAAACCGGAGTTTCTTCAATATAAAGAACGGGAATTGGAATTGATAGAGTTATTGCGTAATTCCGTTGAAAATGATTTTGAAGGCTTCGAGCTGAATTTCCAGCCGCAGGTATACGCAGACTCCAAGATTTTAAAAGGGGCAGAAGCATTACTTCGCTGGCGTTGCGAGAAATACGGCAAGGTATCACCGGTTGAATTTATTCCGTTGCTGGAACGGTCGGATATGATTCAGGCGGTCGGACGCTGGGTATTTGAAAAGGCAGTGGATATGTGCAGACGCTGGGTATATTTAAATCCGGAATTTACCATGAGTATCAATGTGTCCTATCTGCAGCTGTTTGATCCGCAGTTTGTGGATTTCATGAAGGAATGTGTAAAGAATGCAGGTATTCATTATCAGAATATTATTGTAGAAATAACAGAAAGTAAGTTTATATCCGACAAGGAATTGTTAAAGAGAGTGTTTGATTCCGTAAGATCACTGGGTATGAAAATAGCGATGGATGATTTCGGAACCGGTTATTCATCTCTCGGAATCTTAAAAGAAGCACCGGCGGATATTGTAAAGATTGATAAGATATTTGTCCGCAATATTAAGGATAACAGTTTCGACTCCTCGTTTATCCGTGTGGTAGTAGAGCTATGTCATCAGGTCGGCATCAAGGTATGCCTGGAAGGCGTGGAGGAAGATGCGGAAATGAATGTCGTATCTGAAATGGATCTGGACTTTATACAGGGATATTTATACGGAAAGCCGGAGGCAGCAGAACAGTTCTATCAGATGTATCTGCAGGCAGGACAGGCATAGAAAGCTATATTAGAAAAGCAAATTTCTCAAATAGATGAGAATAGATGAGAAATTTAAGAAAACAGTTGACAAACAGTCTGTAGTTTGGTATTCTATTTAGGCATCACAAATGAATATTGATTATTGGAATTCAGATATGGAGAAATACTCAAGAGGCTGAAGAGGCGCCCCTGCTAAGGGTGTAGGTCGGGTAACCGGCGCGAGGGTTCAAATCCCTCTTTCTCCGTTTTATTTTTCGCTCTTTTTACTTAAGAAAAAAGAAAATCGAAAAATAAATAAAAAAAGTGTTGACAATAAGAAATACCTGTGATATTATATTATCGTTGTCGCGTTAGAGACAACATCACAAGAACCTTGATAATTAAACAATAAGACAACCCTGAAAATTCTAAAAGAATTTCAGAAACGGACAGTATGGTAAAGGTCAAAAGTGAGAAGCGATTCTTGCTTGAGAAACCGGATCATACGACCTTAAAAACAGTAAAAAGGGAATTATTAGCCAGAAGTTGATAATGACCAAAGATCAAACTTTAATTGAGAGTTCGATCCTGGCTCAGGATGAACGCTGGCGGCGTGCTTAACACATGCAAGTCGAACGAAGCACTTTATTTAGATTCTTTCGGGATGATGAATTTAGTGACTTAGTGGCGGACGGGTGAGTAACGCGTGGGTAACCTGCCTTACACAGGGGGATAACAGTTAGAAATGACTGCTAATACCGCATAAAACAGCAGCACCGCATGGTGCAACTGTCAAAGATTTATCGGTGTAAGATGGACCCGCGTCTGATTAGCCAGTTGGTGGGGTAACGGCCTACCAAAGCGACGATCAGTAGCCGACCTGAGAGGGTGACCGGCCACATTGGGACTGAGACACGGCCCAAACTCCTACGGGAGGCAGCAGTGGGGAATATTGCACAATGGGGGAAACCCTGATGC